>Ga0222428_100060_pt1 | contig 236574 bp, 224 predicted proteins | sample 2B5Ametagenome_FD_182471 | JGI IMG/M metagenome (GOLD analysis project Ga0222428, IMG submission 182471) | Enriched microbial communities from leaf-cutter ant dump, University of Wisconsin, Madison, United States - 2B5A (version 2) | ecosystem: Environmental > Terrestrial > Nest > Insects nest...
CGTCATGATGCCCGGCCTTATCCTGCGGGATCGCCGCGTCTACGGCCTCCCGGTCAACTGTTCGGGTGAAGCATGCAAAACGGCAGCGTACCGTGCTCGGACACGGTCTCTGGCGACCTGGGATGACGAGGTACGCTGCCGCAACGCGAACATACAATATTCTCGCGCAATACACAGATAAGGATGGGCGATGTATGCATTCATCGCAGGCAGGCCAACTGGACTGACATCTGGAGACAGACTACGGTGTGCTCTGCATTATAGTCTGGTGCATTGGTAGGAAGCCTTCGGGAGGAAAGCGGATGCCTATGCGTTTCGATCACGCAGATCATGTGCATACCGTTGCGGCCCATTCCTCGGCTGCGGCGAGTTCCTTAGTCGCAGCCTCCTGGCGCCGCTGCCTCACCCTTCACGGTCTCTCCCCTGAGGAAGACCGCACGCCCTGGCGGCTCAGCGACGCCGAGTTCCGGCAGGCCCGATACCGTTCCAACGCGCTGATCGAAGAGGCGCGTGGCGAGATCGACCGGCTGTTCGCGACCGTCGGGAAGGCCGGCTGCTGCCTGCTTTTGACGGATGAGAACGGCATTGCGCTTGAACGCCGCGGCGCGGCGGGCGACGACCGTGACTTCCGCGGCGTCGGCCTCTGGTCCGGCACGGTCTGGAGCGAAGCCAGCGTCGGTACCAACGGAATCGGCACGGCGCTTGCCGATGAGCGAGCCGTGCTGATCCTGCGCGACCAGCATTTCCTGTCGTGCAACACTGGTCTTTCCTGCACGACGGCGCCGATCCGTGACCATGCCGGCCGCGTTGCGGCGGCCATCGACATCTCCAGCTGCCGCAACGACGCCAACGAGATGATCATGTCGATCCTCTCCCAGGCCGTGCGCGATGCCGCCGCACGGATCGAGGCAGGTCTCTTCCGCCGTGCCTTTTCGGCGGCTCGCATCCTTCTCGTGCCCATTGACGGCAAAGCGGCACCGGCCTTGCTCGCGATTGACCGCGACGATCTCGTCCTTGGCGCCACCCGAGCGGCAAGGCAGGCCCTCGGCCTTGATGACCGGCGCATCGCGACAGGAATCGCGGCCTCCGATCTCCTGCGCGAGGATCGGGTAGAGGAAGGGCGTGAGCTCGACCACGCCGAACGTGCTGCCCTTCGCCGCGTGCTCACCCGTGCCGGCGGCAATGTCAGCCAGGCGGCGGACCTGCTCGGCATCAGCCGCGCGACGCTGTACCGGAAGATGAAGAAGCTCTCGGTCAATTGATGTTGCGCCGCAGCGCAGGCCGTTGCTCTGTCCTGTCTCAAATCTGAAACAGTTGTGCCGGCCATCGCCGGTCTGCGTCTACCGCATGCCGGCAAAGCGCTGCACCATCCTGTCGACGGCCCAATCCGGGTCTTTGATGGGAGGAATGACATGCTGCACCAGAAGATTGTCGAAAACCCGTATAAGGCAAAATACGGCAATTTCATCGGTGGCGAATGGCGGGAGCCGGTCTCGGGCCGCTACTTCGATAACATCACCCCTATCACCGGCGGCAAGCTCTGCGAAATCACCCGTTCCGACGCAGCCGACATCGAACTTGCCCTGGATGCGGCGCATGCCGCCAAGGACAAGTGGGGCCGCACCTCGACCACCGACCGCTCCAACATCCTCATGAAGATCGCCCAGCGCATGGAGGACAATCTCGATCTCCTCGCTCGCGCCGAGACCTGGGACAATGGCAAGCCGCTGCGCGAAACGCTCGCCGCCGACATTCCGCTCGCCATCGACCATTTCCGCTACTTCGCCTCCTGCGTGCGCGCACAGGAGGGCACGATCGGCGAGGTCGATCACGAGACGATCGCCTATCATTTCCACGAGCCGCTCGGCGTGGTCGGCCAGATCATCCCCTGGAACTTCCCGATCCTGATGGCCGCCTGGAAGCTGGCGCCCGCGCTTGCCGCCGGCAATTGCGTGGTGCTGAAGCCCGCCGAGCAGACGCCGTCCTCGATCCTCGTCTGGGCCGAACTCGTCGGCGACCTCCTGCCGCCCGGCGTGCTCAACATCGTCAACGGCTTCGGGCTCGAAGCCGGCAAGCCGCTCGCCTCGAACCCGCGCATCGCCAAGATCGCCTTCACCGGCGAGACGACGACCGGCCGCCTCATCATGCAATATGCCAGCCAGAACCTCATTCCGGTGACGCTGGAACTGGGCGGCAAGTCACCGAACATCTTCTTCGCCGACGTCATGAACGAGGACGACGACTACCTCGACAAGGCGCTGGAAGGCTTTGCGATGTTCGCGCTGAACCAGGGCGAGGTCTGCACCTGCCCGAGCCGCGCGCTGGTGCATGAGAAAATCTACGACCGCTTCATGGAAAAGGCGATCAAGCGCGTCGAGAAGATCGTGCAGGGCAATCCGCTCGACACGGCGACGATGATCGGCGCGCAGGCCTCGTCCGAGCAACTGGAGAAGATCCTCTCCTATATCGACATCGGAAAGCAGGAAGGCGCCGAAGTGCTGACCGGCGGCGGCCGCAACAATCTCGGCGGCGAGCTTGCGGAGGGCTACTACGTCAAGCCGACCGTCTTCCGAGGCCACAACAAGATGCGCATCTTCCAGGAGGAAATCTTCGGGCCGGTCGTCTCGGTCACCACCTTCAAGGACGATGCCGATGCGCTTGCCATCGCCAACGACACGCTCTATGGCCTCGGGGCGGGCGTCTGGAGCCGCGACGCCAACCGCTGCTACCATTTCGGCCGGGACATCCAGGCCGGCCGCGTGTGGACCAACTGCTACCATGCCTATCCGGCACATGCTGCTTTCGGCGGCTACAAGCAGTCGGGCATCGGTCGCGAAAACCATAAGATGATGCTCGACCACTACCAGCAGACCAAGAACATGCTGGTCAGCTACTCTCCCAAGGCGCTCGGTTTCTTCTGAGCGCCCTCCCGCCTTCTCCGCCTCGCTGATGGAGGAGGTTTCCCGGGCGCGGTGCGCCGCGCTCCCCTCCCTCGCTTGCGGGGGAGGGGTTTTGCTCAAGGAGGACCATCATGTCCGAAGTCGTGACCGAGCCGCGCGTGGTAGCGACCGAAGCGGCTCTAGACCTTATTCGAGAAATCCAGGTTGATCATCCGGAAATCCTGTTTCACCAGTCGGGGGCTGTTGCGACGGTTCCGCGCCCATGTGCTACCCGGCCGACGACTATATCGTCGGCGACCGGGATGTGAAGCTTGGCGAGATCGGCGGCGTGCCGGTTTATATCAGTGAAAGCCAGTTCAATGTCTGGCGGCACACGCAATTGATCATCGACGTCGTGCCGGGCCGGAGCGGCATGTTCTCGCTCGACAACGGACGGGAAAAACGCTCCCTCACCCGCTCGCGCCTCTTCGGCGGCGGCGAAGCCTGCCCGCTGCCGGGGTGCTGACCGGCAGGTGTACCGGTGGTATCAAGCGACCTTCCGGATTGTGATAGCCGTTGCGATATCCACTTACAAGAAGTCGAACGCCCGCTCGACATGTCAGGAGGGCAACAAGGACAATAAATATCACCAAAAAAACGTGGTCGCTCCGTTCTGAATTAATTCCAAGCCCGAGACGATGACGAAGGAACCTTCTTCGATACAGATATCGCAATCTTCGCGGCGGTGGCGGAGAGCGACAGCTTCACGCGTGGCGCCTTGCAATTTGCGACCAGCAAGTCGACGTGGGTAAGGCCGTTCAACGAATTGAAGCACAGCTTGGCGTGAAAATCTTCCAGTGCACGACCCATCCCGTCCGTCGTGCCGATCGGCTTATGTGCTGAATAGCCTGTCGGGGGGAGGACAGACCGGCGGTTTTGAGCGGACATGCCGGAAACTTGCCGCTTGCCTGACGATAGAGGAGGCTTCTATGCACCGTTGAGCGGAGCGATACGGAATCCACGAACGGATTGCGCCGGCACCCGCCACCTTCCGCTCGGCTTCGATGAAAAGCGTAGTCATCGTTCCCGAGGTTGCCTGCCAGTCCACCTATCTCACCCGCGCGGAATTTTCGTGGCCTGAACCTTCCCCGATGCGACACGGCGAGACCTGGGATGGCGGCGGCCAATCAGGCAGAAGCATCTCTACCGAGAGACCGTCGAGGCTATCTCGAGGATGAAATAGTCTGTGCGCGGCAGTATTTGCAAATACGACTACGCGGGCAGCATCGAGAACAAACGCTGCCGTCGGACAAGCCTCAAGAGATATGACCATCTCAGTGCTAAGCATCATCGCTCCAAAGATCGCGGCCTTAACTAAAAGGCTGCGATCTCGAAACAATATCCTTTGGTAGTAAAGAAGATGTTCGAATCCTCTGCCACTACATGGCTCCGGTTGCGCGGAACACTCCCACCATGGATGCCCGCAGTGTTTTCGGATGTAAGTCTATCAATGTCCGCCGACCCCTGAAAATGCCGCATGCTCCTTGTCGTGCAGGGCGAAGCGGTCGAGCATATGCGCACTTGCCTCGTTGACGCCTATGACGGCGACATCCACGCCTTGGCGGCGGTATTTAAGGACGATCTTGTCGAGCGCGCCAATCGCGGTGATGTCCCAGAGGTGCGCTTCCGTGACATCGATCGTCACCTTGTGCAGCGTCTCCGTGAAATCGAAGGCCGCGATGAAACTCTCCGCTGAGGCAAAGAAAATCTGGCCGTCGACATGATAGGTGCGCTCGTTGCCTGCGTTATCTAGCGTGGAACAGACGCGGAAGAGCCTTGCCACCTTGCCGGCGAAAAACACGCCAGAAAGGAGAACACCGACGAGAACACCCTTGGCAAGGTCATGCGTGCCGACCACGGTCACGACCGTCGCCAGCATGACGATGGAAGAAGACGGCGGGTTGCGGCGCAGATCGAGGATCGAACGCCAGGAAAAGGTCCCGATCGACACCATGATCATAACGGCAACCAGCGCGGCCATCGGGACGATGCGCACAAGATCGTCCAGAACAAGAATGAGGAACAGCAGGACGCTGCCTGCCACGAAAGTGGAGAGGCGGCCGCGACCGCCCGAGGTGACGTTGATTACCGATTGTCCGATCATGGCGCAACCGCCCATGCCGCCGATCAGGCTCGAGGCGATGTTGCTCGCGCCCTGGCCGATGCATTCCTGGCTTTTCGAACTTGGCGTGTCCGTCATGTCGTCGACGATCTGTGCCGTCAGCAGCGATTCCAGCAGGCCGACTGCGGCAAGCGCGATCGAGTAAGGGAAAATGATCTGGAGCGTCTCGAAAGTCAGCGGCACCTGTGGCAGCGCGAAGATCGGCAGCGACGAGGGCAATTCACCGAGATCGCCGACGGTGCGCAGGTCCAGGCCGCCCCACCACGCAACGGCGGTCAGGACGAGGATGGCGACCAGCGGCGACGGAATCGCCTTGGTAACATAGGGGAAGAGGTAAATGATCGCGAGGCCGGCTGCGATCATGGCGTAAGTCAGCCCCGGCACGCCGATGAGTTCCGGAAGTTGCGCCATGAAGATCAGGATCGCCAGCGCGTTGACAAAGCCGGTGATGACCGAGCGCGAGACGAAGCGCATCACACGGCCGAGCTTCAGGAGGCCGGCGCATAACTGGATAAGGCCCATCAGCAACGTCGCGGCGAAGAGATATTCGAGGCCTTGTTCCTTTACGAGCGTGATCATGAGCACGGCCGTCGCAGCAGTCGCGGCGGAGATCATGCCCGGCCGGCCGCCGACGAAGGCGGACACGCAGGCGATGGCGAAGGAGGCAAAGAGCCCGACCTTCGGGTCGACGCCGGCAATGACGGAGAAGCCGATGGCTTCGGGGATGAGGGCAAGCGCGACGACGATGCCGGAGAGAATGTCGGCGCGAATGTTCGAGAACCACTCGCGCTTGTAGGCTGTCAGATTGAACATGGAAAAGTCCGCAAGAGTAGTGCATCCAGGCCGGGCATGTCCGACATGTAAACTGGTTTGATGCTTTTGCGTTGTCTGGCGGATCGGCGGCCAGAAGAGCCACCCGGAGTTTCACCGGGTCCAGGGTGAATGGCCCCGTTATAGAAAATGTTACGCAGCGGTCAACGGCGATTTCTTCCAAGGTGTATCTCAATGGGTGGAGGAGAGGCGAACTAGGGGCGCCTGTTCTGTCGCGCGCTCTTGGTCACCGCTTCGGGATGAACCGGCAAAGGTTTCCGTGGCGAAATTCGGGAGGAAAAATGGTCTTACTTCAGCGTGATTGGTGAGTTGCTGCTTCAGGCTCCTTTCTTGCCCTTTCTGCTACCTACTCGCCCATGCTGACCTGGACGATGTTCGAGATGGGACCTTCCAGTTGATGAGAAGAGCCTAAGTTGCAGCAAGGAGAAGCCCATGAAACCATAGGAAGGAAAAGCAGACCGTGCCGCGGTCTGGACAGCAAACATGACTTATAGGATTCCGTCATCCGTCCGGACGTCGACTTCGTTTGACTGTTTGCCCGGTGGACTTTAAAGGTGCCTTCGGTTCGATCATGACTGGATTCAGACAGATATAGCCACTAAGTGTGAACGCGGCGTGTGCTGCGTGCGCTGCGGGTTCCCCGAAATCGACGGAGACTTCGATCAACCTTCCAGCGGAGGAGCGCGAACCCATGTCTTCACCGGTTCTCAAAGGCCGCATCCAGTCGACTCTTCGTCAGTTTCTCGATGCCGAGGCCTCAGGCGGCATCGTCTTGATGGCAGTTGCAGTTCTTGCCATTGTCACCGCGAACTCAGCCTTCGCGGAGGAATATTTCCATCTGCTCCACGCCTATATCGGGCCACTTAGCCTGCGGCACTGGATCAACGACGCCTTGATGGCCGTCTTCTTTCTGCTAGTGGGTCTTGAGATCAAACGCGAGATGCTTGACGGTCAACTGTCAACTTGGAGCCGACGTGTTCTTCCGGGCGCGGCGGCGGCGGGTGGTATGGCCGTGCCAGCGCTGTTCTTCCTCTATTTCAACTGGAGCGATCCGGCGGCGGTGCGAGGATGGGCTATTCCGACGGCGACGGACATCGCCTTTGCTCTCGGCGTGATCTCCCTGTTCGGCTCGCGCGTCCCGGCATCGCTGAAAATCTTCCTAACGGCGCTCGCCATTCTCGATGATCTCGGGGCGGTGGTTGTCATTGCTATTTTCTATACCGCAGATGTGAATATCATGGCGCTTTGTGCAGCCGCAGCGATTCTGGCCGCGCTTTATGGTCTCAACCGCATGAGAGTCACTACGCTCTGGCCCTATCTGGCGCTTGGTGTGTTGCTCTGGTTCCTTGTATTCGCTTCGGGTATTCATGCGACGCTCGCGGGCGTGATGTTGGCTTTGACGATCCCTCTGAAGGCGACGCCGGGCATGCCCGAGGCAACGCCTGCGCAATCGCCGTTACATAAGCTCGAACATACGCTTCATAAGCCGGTCGCATTCCTCATCGTGCCGATCTTCGGCTTCGCGAATGCCGGTGTCTCCTTTACCGGCGTGACCATGGACGTGCTGGGCGAACCGATCACGTTGGGCATTGCCGCCGGGTTGCTGTTCGGCAAGCTTATCGGTGTCCTCGGCACGGTCGCCCTTCTGGTCAAGCTCGATCTCGCGGACCTGCCGGCACAGGCGAGTTGGGGCCAGTTAATCGGGGTTGCCCTTCTTTGCGGGATCGGCTTCACGATGAGCCTGTTCATCGGCCTCCTCGCCTTCAGTGATCCAATCGTCCAGGACCATGTAAAGATCGGAATCCTGACGGGATCCGTGGCTGCTGGTGCACTGGGAGCTATTTTCCTCGGTCTGTTCGGCAGGCGAACGAAACGTGTTGATCTTCACGTACAGTAGATCTGTGCCCTATAGCCCAACTGCGGCGGTGCGCTTGAAAAGCGCACCTGCGCGCTGGACAACGTTAAGATTTCTTTCCAATGTACCTTCGTTGGGGAAGGATCACGCGATGGACGTCAGTAAGAACCTTGATGTTGCCACACGTTTCGGCACGGCGATCGGGATCGCGCTAAGCGCGGTTATCTATGGACTGGCGATCGGGCCACTGATCTATCACTACATGCGTTGAGACGATCGAACTGACGTGCCGTGCTGCGGCTTGATGCCGGTCCCAAGCCTGCTGGACAGCGGGAATCCATGGTGAAATGCTCCGTCGTGTGCACCGCACTGAATGCAGTGGCACATGGCGGAGCAGTTTCCCCAAAAGCGTGGTGCCAGGGCCAGGACGTCTGCGCGGTTTCGGAGGAAAACGCCTACGCGGCAGCATTGCATCCACAAGGTTGGCCCCAACAGAACGTTGCCCCACGAGGCCCGGTTCCAAGCCGCTTGCGCTGCCGTTTTCAAACCGCCTCGGGCGCTTCCGCAGGGCGGGTAAAGCGGTAGACCTCCTCCAGGCTCATCATGTTCGACAGATCGATGGTCATGGTTGCCTGATGCCCAAAGGCGCCACGCATCAGACAGGTTTGCGCGGCAGCTTCCGTGGCCCTCTTCAAGACGGTCTCGGGCTGCAGATCGTTCAGCAGGCCGACGAGGACGTTGGCGATGTAGGTATCACCGGCGCCCAACGTGTCGACGGCGTCGACCGGTCGGGCCGGCATTTCAAAGACGCCGGTTTCGCCGACCAGAAGAGCGCCTTCGATGCCGCGGGTGACGAGGCTCCAACGGGCGCCGGCCGACCGGGCAAGCTGGGCGAGCGAGAGCGCTTCCGCGCGCGAGACGCCGCCCGCGGAGAAGGCAAGAAGGAAACAGTGCGGCGCCACAAGGGCGATGCGTCGGGGATCGTGCACAGTCGCGAGATCGTAGGAGACTTTCGTCACCTCAGCAAAGCGCGGCAGCCATGCATCGACATGGCTCGATCTGCCAGTGTGGACCGCATCGACTTCCTGAAGCCGCGCCAAATCCTTGTTTGTGGGCGCGATGATTGACACGCCGAGATTGGCCCCGACGAACACCCGATCACCGCCCTGCGTCTCGATCACGCAATAGGCGGTCTGTCCCGGTTCCATCCGCAATAGCGAGACGTCGACGCCTTCCTTGATCAGCGCCCGGCGGATAAGGCGGCCCGCCTCGTCTTCGCAGACTGCGCCGGCATAGGCCGCCTCGGCGCCCGCCCGGCGGGCGAAGACCGCATGGTTCACGCAGTTCCCACCAGGAAACATCAGGTTCTGGTCGCGGTAGCAATCGACCACGTTGTCACCGAAGGCGAGGATTCTGACGGGGCGGGGCATCTGGCAGGCTCTCCTGAGACGAGGCTGAGAACGTTCTCTCACCTACAAGGCCGCGTCGCGAAAGGCAAATGATTTCGGCGGAAAAGGGCATTCGATTTGCTGGCGGGGCCAATCGAAGGGGCGGTTCCGGTGCCGCAGGTGATCGTTCGCGCATGAATATGCGCGGGAAAAGCGGAAAAGAATGGGCCGCGGCTTCGAGTAGTCAGAGCCGTGCGACGGAACCCCGTTCGATGAGTTCTGCAGGCATCAGCACGGTGCGCGGCGGATAGTCTTCGCCGCGAATGCGCTCCAGCAGCATCCGCGCGGCGGCCTCGCCCATAGCAAGGCGCGGCTGGGCGACGGTGGTGATGCCGGGCCGGTGGAAGCTCATCCAGTCGAGGTCGTCGAAGCAGATGATCGAGAGATCCTGCGGAATGGAACGCTTCAGTTCCACAAGCGCCCGCATGGTGCCTTCGGACATGGTGCCGTCGGTGGTGAAGAGTGCCGTCGGCGCATCGGGCGCCGTTATCAGCTGCGGGACGACCGCCTGCGCGGCGAGGGCCGAATAGCTGCCGGCCCTGAGCGTGAGCCGCGGATCGACGGGCAGGCCCTCGATCCTGTGCGCCCGGATATAGCCAAGAAGGCGCTGCCAGCTCGGATAGAGTGTTTCGCTTTCGATCGGATCGCCGGCAACGGCGCGCGCCAGGAACGCATCCAACCCGCCGCGCTCCTCGTCGACGAGTTCCGCCACGATGCCGATCCGGCGGTGCCCTGCCGCGATAAGATGGCGCACGGCCTGTTCGGCGGCGGCGATGTTGTCGGTCGCCACACGGTCCACCATCAGGCCGGCGACCGCGCGGTCGATCAGCACGAGCGGCACGCCCATCGCCCTGAGGCTGTGCAAGTGCCGCGCCCTGCGCGTGTCGCTGGGCGTGACGATCAGTCCGTCCACCTGCTTTTGCGCCAGAAGCTCGACCGAATGGACCTCCTTCGGCTGCGCTTCGTCGCTATTGGTGATCAGAAGGCCGAAGCCGTTGGCCTCGGCGACATTGGAAACGCCGCGCAGGACCGAGGCATAGAAGGGATTCTGGATATCGCCGGCCACGACGCCGAGCGTGCGCGTTTTGCCGGTGATGAGACTGCGGGCAAGCGCGTTAGGCCGATAGCCGAGATTCTGGGCGGCCTTGAGGACCTGCTCCTTCTTCTCCTCACTGGTATAGCCGTAGCCGCCGAGCACGCGCCCCGCCGTCGCCGTGGAAACGCCTGCTGCGCGTGCAACATCTGCGATCGTCGCCTTGCTTTTTGGAGCCATCAGCATTTCCCTCTCACATTCCGGGCCTGCCGAATGAGAATTTCATCATGCGGATCTCGCAAAAAATCGACAGTCTTTTTACAGGCATTACCAGATCGATGGCCGTTTTCAACGCCCTTTCCGAATCATTCCGCGCAAAACGGCGCTTGACGAGCGGGCGATGACTGTGTCTCATATGTGAGAACGTTCTCGCCATCATTAGCAAGGGAACCAGAGAACGAATCGCGGTCCCGCCGGGTCCGCACGACAAGGAGGATGTCATGTTCAAGTCTATTCTGGCCGGTTGTGTTCTAAGCGCGGTGCTGGCGATGCCGGCGCTTGCCGATGTCATCCCGGCCCTGCACGATGCCTTGCCGCAGGAATACAAGGACAACGGCATCAAGGCCGCGGTCTTCAACGACTGGGCGCCCGACGAATTCCTTGATTCCGACGGTCAGCTCAAGGGCTGGAGCGTGGATATCGCGAAAGAGATGGAGGATCGCCTCGGCGTGCCCTTCACCTTCGAGGGGACGAGCTTCGACGCCATCATTCCGGGTCTTCAGTCCAAGCGCTTCGACGCGGGCTTCTCGTCCTTCGGCACGACCGCGGAGCGCCTGAAGACGCTCGATTTCGTCTCCCAGCGCAAGATCGGGACCTCGTTTGCCTACCCCGCGGACAGCAAGCTCGACATCAAGGCCGCGACGGACACCTGCGGCCTGACGGTCGCGGTCTTGAACGGCTCGTGGGATCTCGGGCTCGTCGAAAGGCTGAATGCCAACGAATGCAAGGACCACCCGTTGACCGTGCAGACGCACGGCACGCAGGCCCAGGCCGAACTCGCCGTCCGCTCGAAGCGCGCCGAGGCGACCGTCGCCGGCTCCGTCAAGCTCGCCTACATGGCTAAGCAGACCGGAGACCTGAAGGTGTCCGAACTGGTCCTCTCGCCGGTGAATAGCTGCATTGGCGTGCGCAAGGGCGATCCGCTCGGTAAGGTCATGACGGATGCGATTCAGTCGATGATCGACGACGGCACCTATGAGAAGATCATGGCCAAGTGGGGTCTGGACGATTCCGGGATGCTGAGCAAGGCGCTCCTGATCACGGAAGAAAATCCGGCGGACCTCTAGAACCGTTCCCCGGCCCGGGATGACCCGGGCCGGGGCGGAGGCTTGCGACCGGCACAGGAAACGATGATGTCTGAAGAACCGCCCCACCGCCCCTCGATCCACGACGTCAAGCCCATCGCGGTGCCAAAGATCGGCCACTGGGTGGGCGGAGCGGTTATCACCGTCCTGGCGGTCGTCTTTGTGCAGGTGCTCGTCACCAACAAAAACATGCAGTGGGGCGTGGTTGCCGAATACATGCTGAGCCCCGCCATCCTGTCGGGCCTCGGCATGACGTTGCTCCTGACGTTCCTCGCCATGGTGCTCGGCCTTGCGATCGGCGTCCTGCTCGCCATCATGCGCCTGTCGGCGAGCCGCGTCTTCCAGGCCGTAAGCTGGGGCTGGATTTGGTTCTTCCGCGGCGTGCCGCCGCTTGTCCAGATGATCTTCTGGTACAACCTGGCGCTCCTTCTGCCCGAGATATCGATCGGCATTCCGTTCGGTGGGCCGAAGCTCATTTCCTGGAACACCAACCAGCTCATCACCCCGTTCAGCGCCGCCATCATGGGGCTCGCCTTCACCGAGAGCGCCTATGCCGCCGAGATGATCCGCGCCGGCATCCAGGCCGTCAGTGCCGGCCAGACGGAAGCGGCCGCGACGCTCGGCATGACGCGCGGCCAGACGCTGCGCCGCATCGTTCTGCCGCAGGCGCTGCGCATCGTCATCCCGCCCATCGGCAACGACACGATCTCGATGCTGAAGTTCACCTCGCTCGTTTCCGTGCTGGCGCTGCCCGATCTGCTCTATTCCGCCCAGATGGTCTATGCCCGCACCTACCAGACCGTGCCGCTGCTGATCGTCGCGACCATCTGGTATCTCGTGCTCACCACGGTCCTGACGGTGAGCGAGCACGCCGTCGAGCACCGACTGAAATCCGAACATCGCACCGGCGCGAAGAAGGCGGGCGGGCTCTTCTCCTTCCGGCTCTTCGCGCGCCAGCAGGAGGCCCTTTGATGAACGACCAGACGACTGCCGAGCCGCTGCTGAAGGTGGAGCGCCTACGCAAGAGTTTCGGCGCGCATGAGGTGCTGAGCGGTATCGATGTCGCGGTGATGCGCGGCGACGTGACCTGCATTGTGGGACCCTCCGGCTCGGGCAAGAGTACGCTCCTGCGCTGCCTCAACTATCTCGAAAAGCCGACCGGCGGTGCGATCTTCCTGCGCGGCGAGCCTGTCGGCGTGCGCTGGAAGGGCGACAAGCTCTACGAGATGAGCTTCAATGAGCTTGCCCGGCAGCGCCAGCGCATGGGCATGGTTTTCCAAGGTTTCCACCTCTTCCCGCACAAGACCGTGCTTGAGAACGTCATCGAGGCGCCGGTGCAGGTCAAGCGCGTGCCGCGCGGCACGGCGATCGAGGAGGCGATGGTACTTCTGGAACGCGTCGGCATGGAGGAGCGCGCGGGCTACTATCCGGCGCAGCTTTCCGGCGGCCAGCAGCAGCGGGCGGCCATCGCCCGTTCGCTGGCGATGAAGCCGGATGTCATGCTGTTCGACGAGCCGACCTCGGCGCTTGATCCGGAACTCGTCGGCGAAGTGCTGGCCGTGATGCGCCAGCTTGCCGACGACGGCATGACCATGGTCGTCGTCACGCATGAAATGGGCTTTGCACGCGACGTCGCCGACCACCTGATCTTCATGGATGGTGGTGTGATCGTCGAAGAGGGCCGGCCGGTCGATGTGCTGACGCGTCCGCAGCAAGATCGCACACGGGCCTTCCTGGCGCGGGTGCTCGCCGACGCGTGAGGCGTCAGCCGAGCGTCTGCGAAAGCGCAGCGGCGGTGAAGAGGTCGAGATGCGCGCCGCCGTTGTTCTTGAACACGGTGATCTGATCGGCGCCGGTGCGGCCTTCGCTCCGGCCCTGGACAAGCTCGAAGAGATCGGCCTTCACGGCCTCCCAGGTGATCGCGCCCGATGCGACGGCCTGCGAGAGGTCGCCGCCGCCTTCCATGTTGTTGCGGCTGTCGACGAAGATCGTGCCGCGCGAAAGCGCCGCGTCGTCCGCTTCCCGCAGCGTCGGCAGATAGGCGCCGACGAGGTCGAGATGCGTGGCCGGCCGCAGGAGCGCGCCCTTGACCAGCGCCGTGTCCGACATGGTCACGCAGGACACGATGTCGGCGCGCGCGACCGCGCCGTCGAGATCTGTGCCGGCCGAGGCGTCGATGCCCTTCTCGCGCAACTGCGCCGCGACCGCCTCCGCCCGGGCCGCAGTGCGGTTCCAGATCGTAACCCGACGGAGCGAGGGCCTGGCCGCAAGATGCGCCTCGGCGAAATGCGGCGCGAGCGCACCGGCTCCGACGATCAGCAAATCCTCGACATCCTCCCTGGCCAGGATTGATGCGCCGAGCGCTGAATCGGCGGCGGTCTTGCGCGCGGTCATGGCCGCGCCGTCCGCGGCAAGCAGCGGTGCGCCGGTCGCCCCGTCGAAGAGCGCCACCAGTCCCTGGACGGCGGGTTGCGGCGGCTCGAGGGATGCGTTCTGCGGAAAGACGCCCACCATCTTCACGACGACCGGCCCGCCAGGCGCCCAGCCGGGCAGGGTGACGAACTGGGCCTTGCCGCCTGCCGGATCGGATTGCACGAGGACGTCCGAAGCCGGCATGGGCCCGAGATGGGCTTTGCGCAACGCCTCGATGAGGAAGGGCCAGTCAAGCGCCGCGTGGACGGCGGCGGCGTCGAAAACGTGCATGTCGAACCTTTCAGGTCTTGATCGTGTACGTGACCAGATGGCTTGGGGTGACGAGTTGCGACAGGGCGAGCGGGCGCCCCTCGCGGTCGGTGACGATCTTCTCTATCCGGTAGACCGGCTGAGCGGCCGTCACCGCGAGAATGCCGCGCTCGCCGGCGGAGGCGAGACCGACATCGATCTGCCGCTCCGCATGCGCCGGTACGATGCCGGCCTTGTCGCGGAGCGCCGTGAAGAAGGAACCGCCCGCCGCGACCGGCTCGACGATTTCGGGGAAACGCGCCGCGTCGAACCAGAGCGTCTCCAGCGTCATCGGCCTGCCGCCGTCCTCCAGCAGACGGTCGAAACGGATCAGGGCTGCGGCGCGCAGGCGCTCGCAGATGGCCGGCGCGTCGGGATTGTCGTCTCGGGCAAGGATGCGGTGGCCGGCCTTTCGCCCGAGACCGTCCATGGTCTCCGAAAAGCCGGAGAGCGAAACGAGCGTCTGCCGCACCTTGTCGGGCATCACCACGGTGCCGCGGCCCTGCTGGCGCTGCAGGCGGCCGTCGGCGCAAAGATCGCCGATGGCGCGCCGCAGCGTGATCCGGCTGACGCCGTAGAACGCCATCAGTTCGGGTTCGGCCGGCAGGAAGCTGCCTTCGGCGAACTGGCCGGCCTCGATGCCCGCCAGGATCGAACGCCGGACCTGTTCATAGAGCGGTAAAAGCTGTGCTTGGTCGTCCATCCGCCCTTCCAGGCCCGGTCAGTAGGCGATCTTCTTCATGTAGCGCCGCGCCTGAAGCATCTCGTGCTTGCGCAGGTCGGCGATCTTATAGGCGAAACGCCAGAGCGTGTCGAAGAAGATCAGCGGCACGACATTGCCCCGCAAGCGCGGATCGATGCCGGTGAGGTCGAGCTTCTCGGCGTCGAGGACCAGGATGTTCTCCGCCGAGCCGAAGCGGTGGAGGAATTCGTCGGCGCGCTCTTCCAGCGGCCGCGTGCTGTCGAGGCCCTTCATGAGGATGAAGGCGCGATCCTTGTCCAACACCTCGAAGGGGCCGTGGAAGAACTCGTTCGCGTGGATCGCCTGGCTATTGATCCACTGCATCTCCATGAGCACGCAGATGGCGAAGGAATAGGCCGCGCCGTAGCTCGCGCCGCTGGCGACCGTGTAGATCACGTCTTCCCCGGCGAAGCGCGGGGCGTAGTCCTCGAACATCGGCGCGAAGGCCGCCTGGGCGCGGTCGATGGCCGGCTGGAGTGCTTGGAGGCTTTCGATCAGCGTTTCCGTCAGGTCCTCGCCGCCGGTGAGCGCAACGAGGCCCATGACGATCTGGTAGATCCGCGAATAGTTGCTGTCCTTGGCGTCGATCGGCACGCCGGTCGTATAGGGCGCCTCGAAGCCGACGACATGGTCGACCGCCTTGGCGAGCGGGGAGGCGGGCTCGACCGTGAGGCCGATGGTCGCCGCGCCCTTCGCGCGGGCGAATTCGGCGGCGGCGGTGGTTTCCCTTGTGGTGCCCGTCATGGAGCAGAGGATGACCAGCGAGTTGCCGTCGAGCGCGCGCGGGGCGCGCGCCACGAACTCGGCGGCGTTGTAGACGTCCGACGGCAGCGCAGAATGCTGGTCGAGCAGGAACTTGGCCGGATGCATGATCGACAGCGAGCCGCCGCAGGCGACGAAGAAGACGTGCTTCACCGATTTCGCGTCGAGAGCGGAGAGCGCCGCGGCGACGCCGGCGTCGAAGGCGGAGGGCAGGGGCATGGTCGTACCTTTCTATATGACGTCATAATACGTATTATAATCCCGGTCGTCGCGTCAAGTGGGGTTGACACCGGCGACGAAATTTTGCGAACGTTCTCACATCAGGCATCGAAATCTACTGCCGAAGGCGGATCTGAACGTGACCCAGACTTACGACACCGTGGTCGTCGGCGGCGGCATCATCGCCGCGGCGGCCGGGCAGCATCTGGCGGCGGCGGGCTATCGCACGCTGCTCGTCGAACGCGACGATTACGGTGCGGGCACGACCAGCAAGACATCGCGGCTGCAGCATTGCGGGCTCGGCTATCTTTCGGCCGCCAGCGGATCAATCGCCGCCTTTCTCGCCCGGCCGAGAAGCGCGATCGAATGCTTCAGCCTCATGCGCCGCGCCATGCAGGGCCGGGCGGAGTTCGTCCGCACCGCGCCCGAGCGGGTGAGGCCCGTCACGTTCATCATCCCCCTGACGCAGGCGAACGGTGTTCCTCGCTGGAAGGCGCGGCTGGCCTTTTGGCTAATGGCGGCGAGCGACGGCGGCCGCGTGCCGCTCGACCTGCGCATCCTGTCCGCGTCGGAGGCACGGACGCATCAGGCGTTGAAAGGCATGGCGGGGCTCGAAGGCATCCGCGGCGCGATGACCTTCACGGAATACCAGTATCATTGGCCCGAGCGCATCGTCGTCGATACCGTGATGAAGGCGCGCGCGATCGGCATGGAGGCGCTGAACCACACGGCGGTGACGGCGCTCGCGCGCGAGGGCGACCTGTGGCGCGTGACGCTGACGGCGGCCGAGGGATCGCGCGACGTGCTGGCGCGCGCGGTGGTCAATTGCGCGGGCGTCTGGGTCGATGAGATCACCGCGCTCGCGGGCGCGCCGCATATTCGCAAGAACACCGGCGAGAAGGGCACGAACATCGTCCTGCGTCTGCCGGAGAGCCTGCGCGGCATCGGCTTCGAGACCGTCACCGCCGCGGGCGCGCCCTTCTACCTGATCCCCTGGGGCGAACTGCACTATGTCGGCCCGTGGGATTCCGCCTCGGACGGGAGGCCCGAAGGTTTTCGGGCCAGCGAGGCGGAGATCGCCGCGATCCTCGACCAGCTCGGACGGCTGTTTCCCGGTCTCTCTCCACGTCGCGAGGACGTGCTCTATTCCTGGGCCGGCGTGCGGCCGCGCAGCCTTGCAGGCGACGGCGAGGGCTCGGCGCCGGCGGTGCGGGAGCACGACCTCACCGACGAGGGACTGCCGAACGTCTTCACCTTTACGGGTGGCCTGCTGATGACTCACCGCGACGCCGGGCGGCGGCTCACGCGGGCGGTCTCCCGCCGGCTGAAGCCCTCCGGGCCGCCGCGCCCGCTCGATCCCGCCGCGCCATCTCTCGATGGTCTCGACGGCGTCACGGAAGCCTCCGTCAACCATGCGGTGCTGCACGAGCAGGCCCGTACGCTCTCGGACATCCTGCGCCGCCGCCTGTCCGTCGGATGGGAGCCGGATCTCGGTCTTCCTCACGCGGAAACCGCCGCGCGCCTGGCCGCCCGGCACCTCGGCTGGACGGAGGAGGAGAGGGCGGCCGAGGTCGCAGCCTTCGTCGCCGAAACCGCCCGCGAATTCGGTCTTCGCTCATAAGCGGAATAGGACGGCGAGGGGGATATCAACGTGCAATGCGAAGTGAGAACGTTATCATATAAGGCAGTGGAATTATCCTGAAATGGCCGCGGGGCGGCGACGAGCGGAGGAAATGCAATGGCACTCGACGAGCGCAATATCAGCGTGATGAACTTCCACTATGTCCGGCACACGATGGACCGCTTTCTGGCCGATGTGTGCGATGCCGGCGTCTCCCGCATCGAGCTCTGGGCCGCCGCTCCGCATTTCTATATCGGTGACAAGACGCTGGCCGAGGCGCGGGCGCTCGGACGGAAGGTGCGCGGCATGGGCCTCGACATCGTCGCCTTCACGCCGGAACAGTGCATCTACCCCGTCAACATCTCGGCGAAGGAGCGGGAATTGCGCGATCGATCGGTGCGCTATTTCCTGGAATCGATGGAATTCGCCGTCGAATGCGGCGCGCCGGCCCTGCTGGTGACGGCCGGCGGCGGCTACCGCGACGAGCCGGCCGCCGAAGCGCTGGAGCGTTGCGTCGATTCCATGGGCATCCTGTGCGACCGCGCGGCAAGGCTCGGCGTCGATCTCTGGATGGAGTCGCTGCCCGATTCCTTCGCCAACATCGTCCGCTCGGCCAAGGAGATCCGCGCCCTCATGGACACGCTCGCAAGCCCGGCGCTCCACGCCGTCTATGACGTAGCGGGCGCCGTAATGACGAAAGAACAGCCGGAAGACTATTTTACCCATCTCGCCGGCCGCATCGCCCATGTGCATTTCACTGACTCGGATGCCGACGGTAGCCATCTTGCCTGGGGCGAGGGCATCATCGATCTCGACGGGCTGGTCGCCTATCTGCGGAGCCAGAACTACGAGGGGGCGCTGACGATCGAGCTGACCAACTGGAAATACAATGTCGATCCCACCCCGCCCTTGAAGCGATGCGTCGAGGCGATGCGCAAGGCCCTCGGGCCGGCATAGGAGGGGAAGATGGACGACAGGACGCCATCCGGGAAACAGGTGCCGCCCGTGCGGGAAAAGGGTGACCCGCTATTGCGGCCGCTGCAGGTTGGCCGGCTTACGCTCCGCAACCGGATCATGAGCACCAGCCACGAGACCGCCCTCGACGAGGGCGGCCATCCGCTCGAGGCCTATCAGCGCTATCACGAGGAGAAGGCGAAGGGCGGCCTCGCGCTGACGATGTTCGGCGGCTCGGCCCGCATCTCCGCCGATACGAGTTGGGGCGGCACGCAGCTCGACGTATCGAGCGATGCGGTCGTTCCGGCGTTCCGGGCCTTCTCCGATCGCATCCACCGCCATGGTGCGGCGGTGATGTGCCAGATATCCCATGTCGGCCGCCGGGCGAATGCCACGGTCGGCGCCTGGTTGCCGGCGCTCGGCCCCTCCCATTCCCGCGAGGACTACAACCGCGCCTTCGCCCATGAGATGGATCGCCATGACATCGCGCGCATCGTGCGTGAATTCGGTGCGGCGGCCCGGAGGGCGAAGGAGGGTGGGCTCGACGGCATCGAGACCATGACGGGCGGTCATCTGATCGGGCAGTTCCTGTCGCCGCTCGTCAACCGGCGCACCGACGCCTTCGGCGGCTCGCTGGAAAACCGGATGCGGTTCCTGCGCATGGTCTACGAGGAGATCCGCACGGCCGTCGGGACGGAATACCCGCTCGGCATCCGCTACACGATCGACGAGGACCACGCGGACGGCCTGGGTTTCGCCGAGGCAGTCGCGATTGCCAACGTGCTGGAGCGTGAGGGCCTCGTCGATTTCTTCAACTGCATCTTCGGCCGCTTCGATACCCGCCTCAACCTCCTCGTTTACAACATCCCCGACATGACGGCCGCCTCCGCACCCTGGCTGCGCAGGGTCGGCGCGTTCAAGGCGGAAACGGGCCTGCCGGTGTTCCACGCGGCCAAGATCGCGGATGTCGCCACGGCGCGCTATGCCGTTGGCGCGGGGATCGTCGACATGGTCGGCATGACGCGGGCGCACATGGCCGATCCGCAGATCGTCAACAAGCTGCGCGCGGGCCGCGAAGCGGAGATCCGCCCCTGCGTCGGCGCCTCGCACTGTCTCTACCGCCCGGTGCACTGTATCCACAATCCGGCGACGGGACGCGAGACCTGGCTGCCGCAGGTGATCGAGCGCTCGGCGCACGCGGAACGCAGGGCGGTCGTCGTGGGCGGCGGGCCGGCAGGGCTGGAGGCTGCGCGGGTGCTGGCCGAACGGGGGCATCGTGTCGTGCTGCTGGAAGCAGCCGACCGGCTGGGCGGCCAACTCGTCCTTGCCGCCAAGGCCCGTCTCAGGCGCGATCTCGCCGGGATTGTCGACTGGCGTATCGCCGAACTGGAGCGGCTCGGCGTGGACGTCCGGCTCAACACCTTTGCCGAGGCGGCGGACGTTCTGGCCGAGGTGCCCGATCTCGTCCTCCTCGCCACTGGCGGCATTCCGGATTTCGGCCCCGTCGCGGGAAGCGAGCTGTGTCTCAGCGTCTTTGACGCGCTCGCCAACCCGGTGCAGGTCAACGGCGACGTGTTGGTCTACGACGCGACCGGCCGTCATCCTGCGCCCTCCGTAGCTGCCGAGATCGCCGCGGCCGGCAAGGCCGTGACCTTCGTCGCCCGCGATCCCTCCGTCGCGCCGGAAATGGAGCATCACTCCGGCATCACCTATCGCAAGGCGTTCGCGGAACACGATGTAAAGGTTCTGCTGGAATACGAGCTGGTTTCGGTCGCCATGCGCAACGGGCGGCGCGAAGCGGTGCTGCGCCACCTGCTGACCGGGCGGGAACGGCGCTCGATCCACGCGCAGGTCATCGTCGAGCACGGGACGATCCCGATGAACGAGCTCTTCGATGGCCTGCGGCCTCTCTCGTCGAACGACGGGGTCACGGACATCGTGACGCTTGTCGATCCCGCGCCCCTGCGCGCGCGGCCGGCGGCCGGTTTCGAGTTGCACCGGATCGGCGATGCGGTCAGCAGCCGCTCCGTCCACGCCGCCATGCTGGATGCGCTGCGGCTGGGCGTGCAGTTCTGAGGAGCATTCGTGCTCGGTCCTGAGCTTTATCGCAGGGCCGGCGCACGCATCCCGCTCGCGGAGAAATAAGCGGCCAGCGCCGCGATGTCCTCCTCTTCGAGATTGGCGGCCGCCCGCGTCATCAGTTCCCTGAACGGGCCCCCGCCGCGTGCCTTCCTGACGAAGAGCCGCATTTGATTGGCGAGATAGGCTTCAGCTTGACCGGAAAGGCGCGGGTAAGCCGGATTTGCGTCCCTCCTGTCGTGACAGGAGAGGCAGGCCGGGATGCGCCGCTCGGCGTCTCCCTTCAGGGCGAGCGCCTCGCCGCGCCGTATCAAGCTGTCCCGCGCCGCCGGTTGCAGGACGGTCGGCGGCAGGCTCGCGAAATGCCGTGCGAGGATATTGCGCTCCGCCTCGCTCAATCCTTCAATCGCCACGGCCATGATGCCGCTCGGTCGGGTTCCTTTCGCGTAGGCCGCGAGCGCCTGCTCGAGATAGGTCGATGACTGTCCCGCCAGATTTGGGATGAGGCTTCCGGCGCGAAGACGATCCGGCCTATGGCAGCCGTTGCAGGTCTCAAGCACCCGGTCTGTTTCCGCCGATTGCGTGGCCGCGTAACCCGCCAGCGCACGATAGCTCCCGGCATCCAGGTCGGGGTATCGGCGCAGGAACGCGACCATGGCCCAGACCTCGTCCTCGCGGTTTGCGACCGGCCAGGCAGGCATGCCGGTAAAGCGCACGCCATGCTGCACGATCTGGAAGAGTTCGGTATCTGCCCAGGACGCCACCTTGTCCTTCAGATCGGGTGGTGGAGGCAGCATCCTGCCGACACTCTCCGGTCGTTCCAGGGCGGGCGAGCCATGGCAAGGCACGCAGCCGGCCTCGAAATGGCCGGCGGCCATCGCCAGCATATCCTGTGTGAACTCCGGCACCTTCCTACCAAGCGCGGCGGTGCGTACCGAGGAGCGCATGACCCAGTGCAGAAACCAGTCCGTCACTTTCCAGTGGCCCGTGCTCGCGCCGATGCCGATGACGCCGGACCAGGCGATCAGGAAGGCCGCCAGCGCGACGGCGACTACGAGGCCGGCAATATGCTTCCAGCCGATCAGCATCGCGCTTCGTCCTCCCTAAGCAAGCCGGCCAACAGAACGATGCCCCCAAGAAGATAGGCTAGCGCGCCGACCATCAGCATCACCACGCCGCCGATCTGCTGATCCGCGGCCGCGGGAAGGAGAATGCCAAAACAGGTAACATCGCCTACGCGATAGAGCGGACGCGGGGCGAGGGCGAGCAGCACGCCGAGAAGCGTCACGTGCATGGATGTGAACAGAAGGCCGATCGTGCCGGCCAGGCGCCCATCGCCCGGCCGGAAGCAGGCATGCCAGAGAATGACGCCTGCGACCAGGAAGCTCGCCTGTTCGAGGAGGGAAACGGCAAGGCTGGCATCGGCGATCTTTCTAAATGCGGGGAAATGCCAGAACCAGACGATAACGAGCTCGACGAGCGAGGCGAGCATCGGGCTTATCCGGGCCGCGCCCGCAGGCAGATCGAACCGCGTGCCGCGCACGCCATAAGCGAGTAGCGGAGCGACGACCGCGACGATCCCCATATGGACGATCATATGGAGGCCGAACGAGCCACCGCCGAAACCGCCAAGTAGCGTCGCGCCGAGCACCGCGAGAAGGATGAAACCGAGGATGCGTGCGATCCTCTTCATGGCTGGCACGTCCCGATGAACACGAGCGGCACGGAGACGAAGAGCACCGCTACGAAGCTGAGGCCGGAGAGGAGCAGCGTTGCAAATCCCTGGAAGAGCATGCGGTCTTTCCGGGTCGGCTCGTCGTGCGGCGGATCGCCGGACCCGAAGCCCCACTGCCGCCAGGCGAGAAAGGCGGAGAGCGCGATGCCGGCAAGGGCGGCCACGGTGACCGTCCCCAGCGCAAGGCGCATCGCCTCGAAGGAGAAGGGGGCTGCGCCCGCCTTCGCGCAGTAGATGGCGGCGGTGATGTAGCAGACGAGGAAATGCAATGCCCAGATGGTCGGTGCCGTGAAGAGGGTCCAGAGGCTCTCGATCTCCTTGGGAATCAGGCGCACGGATCACCTCAACACCGGAAAGAGGCCGAGGACGCTGAAGGACGTGACCGCCGTGACGACTAGGAAATGCCAGTAGAGTACGACATTGCGGAGGTCGATGTCATGGCGGGCGTCCATCCGTCCGGCAAGGCTACCCGCCAGGCAATAGAGCTGCATGACGATGCCGACGCCGCCATGCACCACCGTCCAGAGCGCAACGACCCAGACGATAGCCGGATAGACGTGCGCTGTCGGTTCCATGCCGGTGAGATAGGGGCCGGCAAGGCCAGAGCAACCCGCCGCAAGCGTCAGGAACAGGGAAACGAGGAGCGAAAGACGCGTGAGGCCCGGCCGGTCTTTGCCGTTGACCCAGCGCGCCAGCAGCATGGCCAGCCAGGCCAGCGTGAAGAGGCCGGCGGCAACGAGCGGCCAGAGCATGCCGGGCCCGGCATGGCCGGCCGTGAAATCGTCGTGGATGGTCCAGTAGAAGAAGTAGCCGAACATCAGGCTGGCATAGGCGGTGCCGTCGCCGGCGATGGTGATGAACATGGCCCACCAGCCGACCGATTGCGGGCCAGACATGTAAAGCGGCAAGGTCTTTCCCAGCCCGACATCGCGCATCTCTTCCCTGGGAATGGCGGCGGTGCCCGTCCAGAGCCAGGCAACGATGGCGGCAAGGGTGACCACCGCGCAGATCGCCGTCGTGATCCACCAGTGGAAGGTGAGCGCGATGAAGACGCCGCCGAGCGAAAAGGCGGCGACGATGGTGAGGACGGAGGTGCCGCCGACGCGCAGGCACTGGACAGGCTCTGCATCGAGCACCGAGGTGACGAGCGTTTCGCGCGCGCCGTCCTTCGCATCGGGCAGATAGTAGCGGCCCGCCTTGATATCGTCGTTGATGCCGGGCTGGTCCCAGATCGGATAGCGGCTCGTGATGATGGGGATGGAGCGAACACCCCACTTTTCCTCCGGCTCGCTGATCCATTCCAGAGTGCCGGCATTCCACGGGTTCTGCTCGCCCTTGGGTTGCCGGAGCTTCGGCCTCAGCACGTCGATCACCACCACGGCGACACCGCTGGCGAAGACGAAGGCGCCGATCGTCGAGATCAGATTGAACCAGTCCCAGCCGACCCCGGCGGGATAGGTGAAGACCCGCCGCGGCATGCCGCGCAGCCCGGCGAGATGCATCGGAAAGAAGGCGACGTTGAAGCCGACGAACATCAGCCAGAAGGCGGCCTTGCCGAGCCGGTCGGAGAGCTTTCGCGCGTTGAGCAGCGGATAGTAATAATAGATGCCGGCGACGACCGGGAAGAGCATGCCGCCGATCAGCACGTAATGCAGGTGGGCGACGATGAAATAGGTATCGTGCGCCTGCCAGTCGAAAGGGACCAGCGCGACCATGACGCCCGTCAGCCCGCCGATGATGAAGATCGCAAGGCCGCCCGCGCCGAACAGCATCGGCACGGAAAAGATCACGCGGCCGGCGAGCATGGTGGCGATGAAGACGAAGATCTGCACGCCGGTCGGGATTGCCACCGCCTCCGACGCGGCGGAGAAGAAGGCGAGCGATATCTGCGGCAGGCCCGTCGTGAACATGTGGTGCACCCACAGGCCGAAACTCAGGAAGCCGGTGCCGACGGCGGCGAGCACGATCCAGGAATAGCCGACGATGGGACGTTGCGCGAAGGTCGGCACGATCATCGCCATGAGCGCAATGGCCGGCAGGAAGATGATATAGACCTCAGGATGGCCGAAGATCCAGAACAGGTGCTGCCAGAGCAGCGGATCGCCGCCGCGCGCCGCGTCGAAGAACGGCCAGTCGAACATCCGCTCCATCTCGAAGAGAATGTCGCCGGCAATCAGCGGCGGGAACGCGAAGAGGATCATGCCGGCGACGATGAGGAGATACCAGGCGAAGAGCGGCATCATGTTGACGCGCATGCCGGGTGCGCGGCACTTCATGATGCCGACGATCAGCTCGACGGCCGCAGCGATGGAGGCAACTTCGATGAAGGAAAGCCCGAGAAGCCAGATGTCGGCGCCGATGCCGGAATATTCCTTGTCGGTGGCGAGCGGCGGATACATGAACCAGCCGGTATTGGGTGCCGCGCCGAAGAAAATGGAGCCGCAGACGAAGACGCCTCCGAGGGTGAAGCTCCAGAAGCCGAAGGCGGAAAGGCGAGGGAAGGGCAGTTCCCGCGCGCCGAGCATGGAAGGCAGGAGGAAGATCGCCACCGCCTCGAAGATCGGCACGGCGAAGAGGAACATCATGACGGTGCCGTGCAGGGTGAAGGCCTGGTTGAATGTTTCCGCGGAGAGAAAGTCGTTATCGGGCACGGCAAGCTGCACGCGCACCAGAAGGGCGAGCACGCCGGCAAACAGCATGAAGAAGAAGGCGGCCCCGCCATACCACAGGCCGATCTCGGTGTTGTTGACGGAGGTCCAGTAGCGCCAGCCGGACGGCGTTCGCCAGACCGCACGAAGCTCGGCTTCCTGAGACTTGCGTTCTTCCGTCGAAGGTTCGGGTCGGGCCGCGTCGGTCATTCGAGCCCCACGAGATATTCGGCGATGTCGGCAATGTCCTCGTCCGGCAGCATGTCGAAGGCCGGCATCTTCGCACCGGGCTTCACGACAGCGGGATTGCGGATGAAGCGGGTTACGTTTTCGCGCGTATTGGCAAGGGTGCCGGCCCCGACCGTCTGGCGTTGGCCGAAAAATGTGAGGTCCGGTCCCAGGCTCGCGGGCGGCGTCAAGCCTCTTATGCCGTGACAGCCCGCACAGCCGTGATGTGCGAAGAGCCGTTCCCCTTCGCTCCCGCCCGACCTGTTGCCGGCGGTCTGTGCGCGCCGCCAAGCCGAGTAATCGGCGGGCTCCATGACGATCACGGAAAAGGCCATCAGCGCATGGGCGGTGCCGCAGAATTCCGCGCAGGGCGCGCGGAAGACGCCCGTTTTCGTCGGCAGAAGCGACAGCGTATTCGTGCGCCCGGGAATCATGTCCATCTTTCCGCCGAGCGCAGGGATCCAGAAGGAGTGGATGACATCGGCAGCCTCGAGCGAGAAGGTGACACGCTCCCCCACGGGAAGGCGCATCTCGTTTGCCGTCTCGAAGGCAGGCATGCCGCCGCCCGCCGGATAGCGGATGCGCCACCAGAATTGTTCGCCCGTCACCTCAATCATTTCCGGTTTCGTTGCCTGTCGCGCGAACCAGGGCCGGATCGCCGGCATCAGCCAGACGGCGTAGGCAAGCAGGGCGAGCAGTACGACGACAGGAAAGGCGACGCCGCCGAAGAGGATCAACCGGCCGGCCTCTTGCGCGGTCCATCGGGCGCTCCGCCGCCTTGCGGCGTGATGAAGCAATCCCATGACCGCAAGCCAGATCAGCGTGCCGCCGACGACCATGAGGAGAAGGAGCCGGTAGATCGCGACCGCCTCTTCACCCGCGGGGGCGAGCGCCGACTGAACGCCGGAACAGCCGCTCAACGGGATCAGCAGGATGGGTAGCGCGCGATGGAAAATTGCTTTCGCTCCGGTGAACCTCCTGAAGCGATATGGCCCGATTTTGCGGATCGGCAAGGGTGGGTCGGAATGGCAATGGCGATCCTGCCGCGAGGCAGCCGTGCCTCAGCCAAGGTTGTCGGTCTGTCCGTCCGCGGAGCTACCGGGGAAATCGCGCCGCAAAGCGCTCGAACAGGTCGGTCGCACCGACCTGTCCGCCTTTCAGCAGGAGGACGGTTTCGTCGAGTGGGCTCCCGGTTGCATGTCCCCGGCAGACGGCGACGCCCGGGCCTGCGCGCTCGATGAATGAAAGACTTCTGAACCCGAGTTGTTTCACGAGCACGCTGGACGTGTCGCCGCCGGCGACCGCGATGCCGGCGACGCGGCACCGGCACAGGATCGACCCGGTCAGCCGGGCCAGCCAATCGGACAGTGCGGCCGGAGTCCGGCCATAGTCGAGATTCGGTCTCAGGTGGATCATCACGTTCGCACCGGCTTCGATCCGGCCGGTGCATCGGCTTGCGAGCTCTTCCTGATGGCCGAGGTCCTCCCGCCGGAGCGCGAGACGTTCATAGCTGTCGGCGGCCGCTACCTGAACCGCCGTCGCCGACGAGCGGCTGCCGGCTACGGCGAGGATCGGGCCGCGTTCCCACACAGCCGAGGCCGTGTTCGGTTCCGTCAAGGGATCCCCGGGAAAAAGCGCTTCGGCCGCGCTGCTGGCGCCGACAAGGAGTAGTGGCCCTTCTTGATCGTCGATTTCCGCCAGCCGTTTCCCGAGGCGGTCGATATCCGGCTGTTCGATTGCGTCGATCAGGGTTCGGCCCGTTTTCAGGGCGGTGTCCAACGTCTTGCGGCCCGTCAGGGAAAGACCTTCCACGCCTTGTTTGGCCAGGTGAACCCGCAAATCCGCCTCGTCCATCGGCGTGACCGGGTGACGGCTCATGATGGGGTGCCGGTCGATCCGATACACCTCACCGTCCGGCGCGCGCGCGAAGAGCGTCCCGAAGAGGCAATAGCGTCCGAGACTCGGCTGACCGCCGACCACGATCGTGCGGGACGGGGCAAGCGTCGCTTCAAGCGTCTTCACGGCAGCGCCGATGCTACCGGTCTGCGGCGCCGAATCGAACGTCGAGCAGATCTTGTAGTGCACGAACCGTGGTGAAAGTGCGCGCAGGGCAGGCGCCATCGCACCCAGCCGCGTGGCAATGTCCTCGGGCGACCGTGCTCTGAGATCGGTCGCTATTCCAACGGCGTCGAGGCCTGCGGTCTCCTCGGCCTTCGGCATGTCCAGGAACAGGCGCGCCTTCGCGCCGCGCTCCGAAAGCGTCGCCAGCGTGTCCGACGCGCCCGTGAAATCGTCGCCGATGAACACGATCCGCGCCATTCTAGGAACCGAAGAATCGCAGGGCGGCCGCAAGTTCGCTCTGCGAAGATGAGGCGCTTTCAAGGGTTTGGCCGAGGCAGATGGCGTCCCAGGCCTGGCGCAGGCTACGGACGCCGGCAGCCGGGCCGTCGGGATGGGCGAGAATGCCGCCGCCCGCCATGAACATGAAGTCGGCGGAGCCCGCCGCATCGAGCGTCACCGGCAAGGTGCCGGCCCACTGGCCGGACGAAAACGCCGGCATGACGATATCGCCGTCGCCGGAAGCGTCGGCCGCCAGCGGCTGAAGGCAGCGGCGCGCCGCGGCTTTCACCTCTTCCGCCGCGTCGGAGAATTTTCCGCCGATGCCGTGGACGTGCATATGGTCGACGCCGGCAAGCCGGTAGAGCGCCTGATAGGCGTCGAAGCCGATGCCAAGCGCCGGGTGGCGGGCGAGGGCGCCGTAGCCGTTGCGGTGGCCGTGGACGGCCAGCCCTGTCGCGCGGCGCAATGTCTGCATCCCGGATAGGCCGCACCAGTTGAGGCTTGCCATGACGCAGGAACCGCCTTCCTGCTCGACCAGATCGGCATGGCGGCGCATCGCGTCGGTCTCGTCGGTGATGTTGAAGGCCACCATCACATGCTTGCCGGTCCTGTCCCGGTGCGCCCGGACCTTGGCCATCACGGCCGGCACGCGCTCGGCAATCGGGGCATGGTCCGGATTGGCGCAGACCTCGTCGTCCTTGATGAAGTCGATGCCGGCCTCACAGAGAAGCTCCACGACATCGGCGATCTCGTGCGAGCGCATGCCGACATTGGGCTTGATGATCGTGCCGAACAGCGGCCGGTCATGGACACCGGTTGTGCGGCGCGTTCCGGCAACGCCCATGGCGGGCTGCTCGAAGCGGTTGCGATAGGCCTGCGGCAGCGCGACGTCGATGAGCCTCAGGCCGGTGACTTCGCCGAGATCGTAGAGGTTGCCGGAAAGGGTCGCCGCGAGCGTCGGCAGGTTGGCGCCGATATTCGCCACGGGGAAGGCGACGCGCACATGCGCGCGCCGCCAGGGCCCACCGATAGGCTTGCGCTCGAGATAGGCGCTTGTAAGGCTAGGCGCTTGGGCAGGCTCCAACTCCTCGACGGAAAGGACCTCGGCGGCGGCGCGCTCGCGCAGTTCGTCGGTCTCACTGGCGACGCGCACGAAGGTGCCGCTCGACTGTTCGCCGGCCATGATGTCGGCGATCCTGCGCGGATCGAGCGGCGTCTCGATCAGGTAGGACGCCTCTATGCGTTCGGCGCTCATGCTCAGATCACCGACAGGTCGGGGAAGGGCCTGACGGGGTCATTGCCGTGCCAACCTTCCGATGCCGCACGAATGAGGTCGAACATGCGGCCCTTCGGCCCCATGACCTCGGAGAGCTCGATCACCGTGCCCGGATGGGCCTCGCGGTCGAAATAGCAGAAGCGGCCGCTCTCTCCCACCTTGCCGCTCATCCTGACCTTGAAGCCTTCGGCTTCCATAGCCGCGAGGTCTGCGTCGTATTGCTGCGTCCAGTAGGCGACATGCTGAAGCCCGCGATGGCCCGCCTGTCGGAAGTCGCGATACATCGACGGCGCATCGTTGCGGCACTGGATCAGCTCGACCTGGACATAACCGCTATTGGCCAGCGCCACCGAATTATGCACGTCGTAGGCCTTGCCGTCGTAGCGGTAATCCTCGATCGGCACGCGTGGATTGTAGTACCAGGGACCGACACCCATCACGTCGTACCAGTGCTTCATTGCCGCTTCGATGTCGTCGACGACGTAGCCGAGCTGGCGGATTGGCCCGAGAAACTTGCTCATGGAAGTGTCCTATTGAGAAATGAGATGCGGCAGCCAGGTGGACACCGCGGGTACGACCGTGACCACAAGCAGCGACAGGATCAGCGGGATGAAGAAGGGCAGGACGCCGCGCACGACCGAATGAACCGGCATCCTGGCAATGATCGACACCATGTAGAGGCTCATGCCCACCGGCGGCGTCAGCAGGCCAATCATCAGGTTGAGCACGAAGACAATGCCGAGCTGGAGCGGATCGACGCCCGCCGCGTGCAGGGTGGGCGCGACGATCGGCGCGATGATGAGGATGGCGGCAATCGATTCCAGGAACATCCCGACGATCAGCAGCAGCAGGTTGACCAGCAGCAGCAGCACGAAGGGGCTGTCGGAAAGGCCGAGCAGCAGGGCGCCGGCCTTTGCAGGCACCTGGTCGAGCGTCAGCACCCAGGCGAACACGGCAGCCGTCGAGACGATGAAGAGGATGCTCGCGGTCGCCTCGACCGTCTCCCTCAAACCGTCCAGGATCGCCCTCAGCGTGAGCGAACGGTAGATGAAGGCGCCGATGAGGAGCGCATAGCCGACGGTCACGCCGGCGACTTCCGTCGGGCCGAAATAGCCGCTGAGCAGGCCGCCGATCAGGATAAGCGGCGCAAGCAGCGCGGGGAAGGAGATCACGGCCTTTGCGGCGACCTCACGCACTGTCGGCTTCACGGTATCGCGGGGCAGGTCGTAAAGGCGCGCCATTACGGCGACCTGAAGCATGAGGAACAGGGTGATCAGGATCGCGGGAACGACGCCGGCGATAAGCAGTTGAACCGCCGAGACGTTGGTAACGCTGGCATAGATGATGATCGGAATGGATGGCGGGAAGATCGGGCCGATCGTCGCCGCGGCGATGGTCAGGCCTGCCGCGAAGTTCTTCTTGTAGCCTTGGCGGACCATCTCGTCGATCTGGATCCTGCCGAGAGCGCCGATGTCGGCCAGTGCCGCTCCGGAAACGCCGGAGAAGATAAGGCTCACGAGGATGGCCACCTGGGCGAAGGAGCCGCGGATGCGCCCGACCAGCATGCGGATCAGGTCGAAGATGTGTTGTGTCACGCCGATCGAGCTCAGCAGGCTCGCGGCCAGGATGAACAGCGGCACCGCCAGCAGCGGCGTTGAGTCGAGCGCGTTGACGCCGCGCTGTGCGAGCACATGGATTGGTAGTCCGTAGGCGAGGATCGTGATCGCAGACGACAGGCCGAGTGCGACCGCGATCGGCGCGCCCACGATAAGCCCGGCGGCGAAGAGGGCGATGAGGAGCAGGCTCATGAGGGCGAAACCCCGGGCTCGTCGTGTGACAGGTCGGCGCCGCGCAGCAAGGCTGCTATCCGGGCGACGGTGATGATCGTGAGTAGGGCCAGTGCGATCGCCGCCGGCGTGTAGTAGACCCAGTTCGGAATGCCGAGGGTGGGCGTGGCGAACTTCCAGGCGCGCGACAGGAAGGCATAGATCGACCACACGGAGATTGCGCCGAAGGCAAGGACCATGGTCTCGACGATCAGGGCGCAGGCCCGCCGGCCGGCGGGCGGCAGCATGGTCGGCACCATGTCGACGGCGACATGGCTGCCGCGCAGTGCCAGCAGCGGCACGCCGAGGAAGACGAGCGCCACGCCGCAGAAGCGTGAAAGCTCGTCCGCCCAGGGCATGCCGAGGTCGAAGAGGTTCCGGCCCAGGACCTGAGCAACGATGAGCATGCTCATCATGGCGAGCAGGAGGATGCCGAGATTGAGGCATGCCCTGGATATGGTCGCCAATAACCTGCCGCCCGGCATGCCTACCGTTTCGTTCATCATCTGATTGTCCTCTCGGGCCGGATGAGGATCAGGCGATCGCCTTGATCTTCTCGTAGAGCGCGCCGAACTTCTCGCCGAAACGTTCCTCGACGACCTTGCCGACCGAGGCGCGGAAGGCATCGACATCGAGGCCTTCCGCCGGGCCGATCACCTTCATGCCCTTGTCGCGCAGCGCCTGGGTGTCCTTTTCCTCATTGTCCTCGATTGCCTTGGTCGCGCGGTCGCGGATATCCAGCGAGGCCTTCGCGACGGCGTCCTTCTGGGTGTCCGACAGGCCCTGCCAGGCGTCTTCGTTCATCACGACGACTTCGGCGTTCGACATGTGGCCCGTCAGCATGAGGTGCGACTGCACTTCGTAGAGCTTGACGTTGAGGATGACGTTGACCGGGTTCTCCTGGCCGTTGACGACGCCGGTCGCAAGGGCGGTCGGCACTTCGGACCAATCGACCGGGACGGGCGCCGCGCCCATCCCCTCGACGGCGGCCTGATAGATCGGGAACGGCACGGCGCGGATCTTCATGCCGGCGAGGTCGGCGGGCGTCTTGACCTCCTTGTTGCAGGTGAGATTCCGGCGGCCGAAATAGTGGGCGTAGATGACGCGGCAGTTCGCCGCCTGGATCAGGCCCTCGTTGAGCTCCTGCATGACCGGCGAATTGATGTCCATCACCTTCATCAGGTGATCGATGTCGCGGTAGAGATAGGGCGTATCCAGCGCGGCGAAGGGCTCGTAGAGAGAGCCGATGCCGCCGGCAGTGTTGTGCGAGAAGGCGATGGTGCCGAGCGAGACTGCCTCGGCCAGTTCCTGGAGCTTGCCGAGCTGCGAGGAGGGAAAGACCTCGACCTTGACGTCGCCGTTCGAATGCTTGCCGACTGCCTCGGCGAACCAGTCCGCCTGGGCGCCGGCGACGCTTGCCGGCTCGTTGTTGTGGCCATAGCGCAGCGAAACGGGTTCCGCGCGCACGATGGCCGGTGCGAACAGGGCCACGCCGGCGCCAAGGCCGAGGCCCATCACGCCGCGGCGTGTAATGTCGAATGACTTGCGGTTCATGAGATCCTCCCTGAGTGAAATTGATGTGATCATCCCGCGACCGCCCCACACGGATGCCGGATAATCTCCTCCTCTTGACAATACGGTAGGAAACAGAAAGCCTCAGGTCAAACAGCAAAAATTGAGGTGATTTGAGGTGAATGTGGTCAGGTCGGGAAATCCATCCCTGAACGATGTCGCCGCCGCCGCGCGCGTTTCGCTGGCAACGGTCGACCGCGTGATGAACCGCCGCAAGGGGGTGAAGGCGCGCACGGTGGAGCGGGTTCTGGCTGCTGCGGTGGGCCTCGGCTATCTCAGCGGGGAGGAGCGCGACCTCCTTTCCGCCCCGCGTCCCGCCCATGTCGCCTTCCTGCTGCCGATGGGCGGCAATCCCTACCTCAAGCTGCTGGGCGAGAAGGTCCGGGACGTGGCGGAGACCGGCCGCCGCGATGCAAGCCCCGTGCGATGCTTCTTCATCGAGAGCTTCAACGCCGCGGCCATAGCGGCGGCGCTACGGCTCCATTCCAAATGGGCCGACGGCATCGCCTTCATGGCGATCGATCATCCGCTGGTGCGCGAGGCGGCCGAGGAGGTGAGCGCGGCGGGAACCCGTCTGGTCACCATCGTCTCCGACATGATCCATCCGGCCCGCGAGGCCTATGTCGGCCTGGACAATCACGCGGCCGGCCGCACGGCGGCCTATCTGCTCGGCCGGTTCTGCGGTTCGCGCGAGGGCAGCGTGGCGCTGGTCGCCGGCAGCCGCACATATCGCACCCATTCGGAACGCGAACTCGGCTTCCTCGGCCTTCTCGAAGAGACCTATCCCCGCTTGCGCGTGGTAGGAATGCGCGAGGGCCACGACGACCGCAACGAGAACTATCGGCACACATTGTCGCTGATCGACCAGAACCCCGATCTTGTCGGCATCTACAATGTCGGCGGCTCGTCGGATGGGATCGCGCGGGCTCTGCGCGAACGCGGCAAGGGCGACAGCGTGGTCTTCATCGGACACGGACTGACCGCCGACACGCGCCGCTTCCTGATCGAGGGCACGATGGACGCCGTCATCAATTCCGATCCGGATCAGGTGATCGCCCGGGCGCTTGAGCAGTTCTCGATGTCCGCGCCAATGAACGCGGCGGGACTTGCATGCCCACCGTTGAGCATGGAGATCATCTTCCGCGAGAACATTCCGCTGGTGGCAAAATAGAGGTAGCGGCAACCTTCGCCCGACTATCGGTCGTCATCGACCTGTGACCGTCTTTTGCGGAGGTCCGTCAGGCCACGGCGGGCCAGCTTCTCGTTGAATGTGCGCAGTGGAATGCCGAGGCTTGCGGCCGCGCGGACCGCATTGCCTTCGCTAAGATTGTAGGCCTGGGAAATGAGATGCGCTTCATAGGACGCCATCCGTTCCGGCAAGGTGAGCGCATCGGCCCCGAACGGCTCATCGTCTGCCGCCGCGACGGGCTCGTCGAGTTCGAGAGCGAAGCGCTCGGCCTGTGCCTTGAGTTCGCGGACATTTCCCCGCCATTCCTGCTGTTGCAGTTGCGCGATCCGCTCGGCGGGGACCGCGCGGATGGGGCGGCCGTAGCGGCACGCCGCAAGGGATGCGAAATGCCCGAACAGGAGACCGATGTCGCCCCGCCGCTGACGGAGCGGCGGAATGCGGATATCCACGGTTGCCAGCCTGTAGAAGAGGTCTTCGCGAAAGCGTCCGGCGGCGATATCGGCCGAAAGGTCGCTCTTGGCTGCCGCCACGATGCGCACGTCGACTTGTCTCGGACGGTTCTCGCCGAGTCGTTCCACGACCCGCTCCTGCAATACACGCAGGATCTTTGCCTGCAAGCCGAGGGGCATCGACTCGATTTCGTCGAGGAACACAGTTCCGCCCGCGGCGTGCTCGAACTTGCCCTCGCGGTCGGCGATGGCGCCGGTGAAGGCCCCTTTCACATGTCCGAAGACCTCGCTCTCGAAAATGGTTTCCGGCAGTGCGCCGCAATTGATCGCGACGAATGGGCCTTTCGCACGCCGGCTGAGCCGGTGCAGCGCCTGGGCGACCAGTTCCTTGCCTGTGCCCGTCTCGCCGATGATCAGGACATCGATATCCACGTCCGCGAGCGTTGCCACACGTTCGCGCAGGGTCCGGATCGCCGGGCTGTCGCCGACGATGGAGTCTGGCTCTTCCCGCGCGCCGACAAGGGTTTGCAGGCGCGCGATCTCCTGCTTCATCCGCCGCTTCTCGACAGCCTTGTCCAGCACGGTGAGAAGCCGGTCGGCGTCATAGGGCTTTTCCAGGAAATCCTCGGCGCCCTGCTTCATTGCCTGCACCGCAAGGCCCACATCGCCATGGGCGGTGATGAGGACCACCGGGAGATCACCCCTGCGGCGGGTCAGCGAGTTGAGAAGCGTCATCCCGTCGATGCCGGGCATGCGCACGTCGGTGACCACGACGTCCGGTTCCTCGCGCAGCGCCGCCGTGAAGGCCTCTTCCGGTCGGTGGAACGCGTCGACCGAAAAGCCGCTGACGGCAAGCCAGTCCGCCGCGGCCTTCAGGAGGTCGCGGTCGTCGTCGACGAGCAGGATGCGGCCGCGGCTCATTGTGCCGCCTCCAGGCGGCCGGTGTCGCGCTTGCCGAGCGGCACGCGGATGGTTGCGGAGGTTCCTCCGCCCGGCACCTCGGCAAAGCGGATCTCGCCGCCGCATTCCCGTACGATCGTCGTGGCAATCGACAGGCCGAGGCCGAGGCCTTCCCCTGTCAGTTTCGTCGTGAAGAAAGGCTCGGCGATGCGGCCGCGATGTTCCGGCGCGATACCGGACCCGTTGTCGACGATCGCCACCGCGACGTGAGCCTCGTCCTGCGTGCGCCGGATGACGATGGACGGATCGGGGCGCTCTTCCACCGCGTCCAGCGCATTCAGCAGGAGATTGAGCATCGCCTGTTCCAGCTTCAGCGCGACGGCCCTTACCACGGGCGAGGGGGTCTCGGCCTCGATGAGCGGCGTAACGCCGAGGGTTTTCGTGCGTGGGGCGGCAAGGTCCACCACGTTGCGGATGACCGTGTCGATGGAGACGTCCTCCAGCTCCGAGGCATTCTTGCGCGCGAAGGTCTTGAGGTGCTTGACGGTGCGCTGCATGCGCTTGACGAGGGATCGCGCGTCGACGATGCGCTCGCCCGTGGCCTCTGCTGCCTGCTTGCCGGCCAGCACGCCGGCTGTTGCAAGCGTCGCGTCGAGCGCGGCGAGCGGCTGGCTCACCTCATGCACGATTGCCGTCGACATGCGCCCGAGGGCCGCCATCTTCGCCGAATGGATGAGGCCTTCCTGCGTGCGGCGCAGCTCCTCTTCGGTTTTCCGGTGCATATCGATTTCCAGAGCCAGATCCTGCGTGCGCTCGGCCACCATGCGCTCGAGCAACTGGCCCTGCCGCAGCCGCATGCGGATGAACTGGGCGCGCTGGTGGAGGAAGTAGAGGGCGCCGGTTGCCAGGAGGCCGGCGATCAGCGTGGCGAGCGCCCAGAAGCCGGCAAGCTTGGCGGTATCGGCGGTGCTGGTGGCCGCCAGCACGCGCCAGCCGTCCGGCTCGACCGTTGAGAAGCGGGCAAGCAGGCGGTTCTTGCCCTCGCGGAGCATGAGGGCGGGGCCTTCCGCTGCGGGCAAAGGCAGGCTTGCGTCGTTCGGCAGGATCGGCGGGCGCGCCGCGAGATCCGCGCCTTCATAGGTGCGCTCCGCGACAAGCCGCCCCGAGGCCTCCGCCCCGAGCGGGACGAGCGGCCGGTACTTCCAGTCCGGATTGCCCGACAGGAAGACGATGCCCCATTGGTCGGCGATGGCGGTCTGCACGCCGGCCGCTTCCCAGGCCAGTTCCAGCGGCGACAGGTCCGCCTTGACCACGACCACGATGGGCGGCTTTCCCGCACTGTCGATCCTAGAGGCGAGGAAATATCCCGGTTTCCCGGTGGTCACGCCGATTGCATAGTAGCGTCCTTCGCCCTTGAGGATCGCATTGCGGAAATAGGGACGGAAACTGTAGTCATGCCCGACGAAGCTCTCCGGCGTCGCGTGGTTGCTTGCCGCAAGCGTGATGCCTTGCGCATCCAGGACGTAGAGATCGGCGGGGCCAGCCTCCCGGACGATGGTTTCCAGATAGCGGTTGGCGGCGGCAAGCGAGGCATTGCTGCGGTCGGGGCCGGCCACCGCGCGGATGCGTGCATCCTCGCCGACCACCTTCGGCAGATACCGAAAGCGCTCGATCTCCGTCTCGATCGCCCGGTTGGTCAAGACGAGGCTGCGCTGGAGCTGGCCTTCGAGCGAGCCGACCGCCACGCCGTTCGCAAGATCGTAGGCGACGAACGGCGCGATGCACGTTGCGATGAGCATGCCGATCGTCATGCGACCGATGGTGCGCGTCATTCTCGGGCCAATCCGTCCTTGTGTCCTCTTGTCCATGACCTTAACGCCAGTTCCGGACGGAAAGAACAGGAGAATGGCAAGGCCGGCCCGATTCACGCGCGGGTTTCACTCTCCGGTTTCCTTTCCGGCCTCTACGCCCGTGCAGGGGCGCAGCACGAGGGATGCCTGGGGCTTCCGGCCGAATTCCCGGCAACCGCCCGCATCGCAGAGCGTCCAGCCGGAAACGGTCGCGCCGGATGCGGCGAGCACGAGTTCCGGCAGCGGCGGGACATGCGGCTCCCACACCCACCAGCCGTCCTGTCGCCGCGCGCCGTCGCCCGGTTCCATCCCGGCGCCCGATCCCTTGACACGCGCCTCCTTCAGCACCAGCCCTTCCTTCGTCGCCGTCCAGCTTTCCTGCCAGGCGATCTTTTCCACCGAATGGGTCCAGCTGAGGGTGAAGAGGCCGGCGGCAACGGCGATAGCCTTGCCGCCGGCGATGCAGACCGACATGCTCATGCCGGACGCGGCGTGGTTGCCGGCGGCTCCGCCGCCTTTGCCCTGCGCCAGATGAGAAAGGCGAAGAGCGCGCCGAGGGCAAAGCCGACTTCATCCGTCAGGGGCAGCGCCGCGAGCATGCTGAACGAGGCGATGGTGGCGAGCGCCCGTTCGGCGATCGTGAGCCGGACGGCGGCGAAGCCGACCACCGCGGCCCCCCACAGGGCGATGGCAAAGCCCGTCTTGACGACGATATAAGCGACCGCGGCCGGATAGCCGAAGGAGGCAGCGAGTGCCCCGCCGTCCTGGAGCATGAGCGCGGGCGAATAGACCGCCATGAAGGGGATGACGAAGCCGGCCGCCGCGACCTTGATGGCCTCGATGGATATCTTCAGGCCGCTTTCGCGGGCGATCGGCGCGGCGGCGAAGCAGGCGAGCGCCACCGGCGGCGTCAGGTCGGCGAGAATGCCGAAATAGAACACGAACATGTGGCTGACGATGAGGGGCACGCCGAGCTCGAGAAGCGCCGGCCCCGCAATCGATGACGTGATGATGTAGTTCGGGATCGTAGGGATGCCCATGCCGAGCACGAGGCACGTCACCATCGTCAGGAGCAGGGACAGGAAGAGGCTCTTGCCGCCGACCGAAACGATGAACTGGCCGAACGTGTTGGCCGCGCCGGTCAGTGTCATGGTGCCGATGATGATGCCGACAAGCGCGCAGGCGATGGCCACGGGCAGGGCGGTCTTGGCGCCCTCGGCAAGCGCGTCGCGGCAGACGGCAAGCGTTTCCCGGCCGCCCTTCCACAGCGCGTTGACGATGATCAGCGCCACCAGGGCGAGGATCACGACCTTGATGCCGAACTCGAAGAAGCTGGCGGCCACGAGGCCGAGGCCGATCCAGAAGATGGCCCGCACGGCCATCGAGGGAAGGCCGATGGCTATGGAACTGCCGAGAATGAGAAGCATCGTGAAGCCGAGGCCGACGGTGCCGGCGAAAAGCGGCGTGTAGCCGGAGAACAGCAGCCAGATAAGCGCACCGAGTGGCAGGACCAGATACCAGCCCTCCATGATCGCGGCTCGCGCCGACGGCAGCTCGTTGCGCGGCAGGCCGAGCAGTCCGCGCTTGCCGGCCTCCAGATGCACCATCCAGAAGGCGGAGGCGAAGTAGAGGATGGCCGGAATGACCGCGGCCTTGACGATCTCGTGATATTCCACGCCCAGCGTCTCGGCCATGATGAAGGCGACGGCGCCCATGACCGGCGGCATGATCTGTCCGCCCATGGAGGCCGTGGCCTCAACACCGCCGGCAAAGGCCGAGCGGTAGCCGAAGCGCTTCATCAGCGGAATGGTGAACTGGCCGGTGGTGACCACATTGGCGACGCCCGAGCCGGAAATCGTGCCCATCAGCGCGGACGAGATGATCGCCACCTTCGCCGCGCCGCCGCGCCGCGCCCCGACGAGGCTGAGCGAGACGTCGTTGAAGAGCTGGATCATGCCCGCCTTCTCGAGGAAGGCGCCGAACAGGATGAAGAGGAAAATGTAGCTGGAGGAGACCAGCGTCGGAATGCCGTAGATGCCTTCCGTACCGTAGGCCATGTGGTCGATGACCTGGGAAAAGGCATAGCCGCGGTGATTGAGCGGCGAGGGCAGGTACTGGCCGAAAAGGCAATAAGCGAGGAAGACACCGGATATGATCGGTAGCGCCGGCCCCATCAGCACCCATGCGGCAGCGAAGACGACGCTGATAGCGATGACCCCGAAGACCATGTCCTGTGGCAGGGGATCGCCCGCGCGCACCAGAAGATCAGCATATTCATAGCATTGATAGAAGGCGACGGCCGCGCCGAGAACCGAAAGGCCCCAGGCGAGGGTACGCATGACCTTGCTCTTGCCGGATATGGCGGCGAGCAGCGGAAAGATCAGCACCGTGACGAAGCCGACGTGGATTGCCCGGACAAGCTGGCTCGGCGGATCGAGCAGATGCGCGGCGGTCGCGATCTGGAATATGGAGAACAGAAAGGCGATGGCAAAAAGCAGACGCCCTTCCGTTGTCGCGGGAAAAGCGCCCGCGAGCGCGTCATGCTTGCTGAGCTCGGCAGCGGCATCGCCGGCCGGTCCATGAGTATCGTGCATAGGTTCCTCCCGGATGATCGTTGGGTTTTGGGTGTCCATGCGGCGATCCTCCATCGCCGCATGGACAGCCCCTGACCGTCAGAGCAGCCCCTTTTCCTTGTAGAAGCGCTCAGCGCCCGGATGTAGCGGGATCGGCATGCCCTTCAGGGCCTGCTTGAGATCGATCTGTTCGGCTGCCTTGTGAGCCGCGACCATGGACGGCAGGTTCTCGAAGAGCTGCTTGGTCATCTGGTAGGCGGTCTCGTCGGAAACGTCGGAATGGGTCACGAGGAAGTTGACGACAGCGACGGTCGGAATGTCCTTGTCCTGGCCCTCGTAGGTACCGGCCGGAACGGTCGCCGCAATGTAGGGCGCGCCAAGCTTGGTGGCGATCTCTTCCGGCACGGACACCATCTGCACGTCGAGCGACGTCGCGAGGTCCTTGAAGGAGGAAACGCCGAGGCCGGCCGATTGCAGCGTGGCGTCGAGCTGACGGTTCTTCATCAGCTCGACGGATTCTGCGAAGGGAAGATATTCCGTCTTGCCAAGGTCGTCATAGCTCATGCCGGCCGCCGTCAGGATGGCGCGGGCATTGAGTTCCGTTCCCGACTTCGGTGCGCCGACGGAAAGGCTCTTGCCCTTGAAATCGGCAAGCGTGGCGATGCCCGATTCCTTGGATGCCATGATCTGGATGTAGTTCGGGTAGATGGCCGCGATGCCGCGCAGCTTGTCGAGCGGGGCCTTGAAGCCGGCTTCCGCATTGCCTTCCCAGGCGAGCTTGACGGAGTCACCTAATGCGAAGGCGATCTCGCCGCGGCCCTGCTGCAGAAGGTTGAGGTTCTCGACCGAGGCCTTGGTCGCCTGAACCTGGGTGCGCACGCCCTCGATCTTGTCGCCGTAGATCTTCGACAGCGCGACACCGAGCGGATAATAGACGCCGGACGTGCCCCCCGTCAGGATGTTGATGAACTCGTCCGCTCTTGCCGAGGTGCCCGGCAGGGCGATGGACAGGCTGGCGATCGCGGTAATGGCGATACGTTGCATGATTTGCTTCATGGAAAATCCTCCCGTGGTGTGAACCGGCGCGGCTCTCTCCCTCCGCGCCGTTCAGATACCCTGCAAGAGCCGGGCCAAACGTAAGTCATTGTGTTTTCGTGCAGGGGTTGGCAATCGGCGGGGTATTTAGGCGGAATGTTGCCGAACCCTCGATCTTCCTAGCAAGAATATGCCTGGTTTGCGCGTGCCAATCCTCTTACTCGTTCGTTCGCCAGCCGCCGTTGACCTTGCCGACGACGCCGAGGCTCAGGCGGGTTGCGCTTCGTCGGAATGGCGCGCCTGCCAATGGCGCAGCAGGACCGGTATGAAAAGGGCGAGGCCGAGCAGCGACGAATAGAGTTCCGGCGCAACGAGGAGCAGTGCGGCCAGCACCAGCATCGCGTTCTCCCAGGGGCGCGTGCGAACCAGCAGGTAACGCGACAGCGCAGCGCCGAGGCAGGTGATGCCGAGGATGCAGCCGAGGAAGGCCAGGAAGAAGTCCGGCCAGTTGAAGTCCTTCGTTACCAGAAGCAGGGACGGGGAGAAGACAAACACGAAGGGAACCAGCGCCTTGCCGAGGCCAAGCCGGAAGGCCGTGTTGCCGGTCTTGAACGGGTCCGAGCCTGCCATGCCCGCCGCCGCATAGGCCGCGAGCGCCACCGGCGGGGTGATATCCGCCAGCAGCCCATAATAAAAGACGAAGAAGTGGGCGACGATCGGCTCGACCCCGAGCATGACGAGTGCCGGCGCCGCGATGGTCACCATGATGATGTAGTTGGCTGTCGTCGGAATGCCGCAGCCCATGAGGATGCACACCACGCCGGTCATCAGCAGGGTGAACAGCAGCGTTAGGCCCTGCGTCGAGAAGATCATCTCGGGAATGAAAGTGCTGAATAGCAGCGAAAGATGCCCCGCCGTCGACGTGACGATATAGGACAGCTTGAAGCCGACACCCGTCAGGGTGACGATGCCCACCACGATGCCGACGGTGGCGGCGGCCGCGCCGACGGCGAGCGCATATTTGGCCCCGTCGCGCAGGCAAACCACGATCTCGGCGACCGACATGCGCCGCCGCGGGTTGAGAAGGCCGACGACGATGCACAGGGTGATGCCCCAGAAGGCGGCGAGATAGGGCGTGAAACCTGAAAGCAAGACGCCAATGAGGACAACGAGCGGGATGACCGTCGGCCAGTCGCGCTTCAACGCTTCGACCACATCGGGCATTTCGTCCGGCCTGAGGCCCCTGAGGCCGGTACGCTTGGCTTCGAAATGCACCTGCATGAAGACGCCGAAGAAATGCATGAAGGCCGGCACGATGGCCGCCAGGATGATGGTCGTATAGGGTAGTTCCAGGAACTCGATCATCAGGAAGGCGGCCGCGCCCATGATCGGCGGCGTCACCTGTCCGCCCGTCGAGGAGGCGGCCTCCACTGCCGCAGCGAAATGCTTCTTGTAGCCGAGGCGGATCATCGCCGGGATGGTCAGCGAGCCTACGGTGACGGTGTTGGCGACCGACGAGCCGGAGATCATGCCGAACAGCGCCGAGCCGAAGATCGACACCTTGGCGGGGCCGCCCGCATAGCGGCCGGCAACCCATGCCGCGCAGTCGAGGAAGAGCTGGCCAAGGCCGATGCGGGTAGCGAAGACACCGAAAAGGACGAAGTGGAAGACGTAGGTTGCGACGACGCCGAGGGCGATGCCGTAGATGCCCTGTGTCGTCAGGTACAGGTGATCGACGAGCTGGGCGACGGATGCGCCAGGGTGGATGAGGATGCTCGGCATATAGGGCCCGAGCAGCGCATAGGCCATGAAGATCACGGCGATGATGGGAAGGGGAATGCCGACGGAGCGGCGCGTCGCCTCGAGCAACAGCACGATGAGGATGAGGCCGAGAACCACGTCCAGCCGCGTCGGGTTGCCGACGCGGAAGGCGAGATCGTCGAGCGGGATCATCGGCACATGCATCACGACCACCACGGCGGCGATCGCCAGAAGCCAGTCGAAGACGGATATGCCGAGCGGGCGCAGCAAGCTGGATTGCGCGGGGGCGTCATAGCCCGTCTTCACCATGGGGAAGACCAGGAAAACCAGCGCCAGCACCATCGACAGATGGATGCCCCGGTGAAGCATCTCCTGCAGGAGGCCGAAGCCGGCGGTGTAGTAGTGGAACAGCGACAGGGCGACCAGCAGGAAGCCGACGAGCCAGCCGGCAGCCGGCGTCAGGGGCCGGAAGCGGATTTCGGAGTCGAATTTCTCCTCCAGCTCCCGCGCCTTCTCCTCGTCGAATTCCATGCCGGAAAGTTTGATCTTGTCACTGCCGCCGTCGTTCATGCCGGTTCCCTTTTTGACTTTTCAGACAGAAGAGGCGGAAAGCTCGCCTTCCGCCCCGCCGTGCCAGTCTTTTGGAAGGGGTTATTTTAGGGCGCCGACTTCCTTGTAGAACTTCTCCGCACCGGGATGGAACGGAATGCCGGCGCTGGTGACCGCATTCTCAAGCGTGATGAGCTTGCCCTTGGCATGGCCGGCCTGAAGCGCCTTCTGGGTCTCGTCGCTGTAAAGCGACTTGACGATGCTGTAGACGAGGTCGTCGGCCTGCTTGGCGCTGGTCACCCACTGGGCGGCAACGGATATGGTCTTGGTCCCGCCGACATTCTTGTAGGTGCCGTCCGGAACGGTGTCGGTGGAGAAGAACTTCTGTTCTGACAGAAGCTTGTCGGCCTCTGGACCGGAGATCGGCACCAGCGTGATGTTGTTGGTGCTGGCAAGCTCGACGATGGCACCGGTCGGATAGCCGCCGACGAAGAAATAGGCATCCAGCGCGCCGTCCTGCAGACGCTCGCCAGCCGGGCCGGGCTTGAGATATTCCGGCTCGACGTCCTTTTCCGTCAGCCCATAGGCCCCGAGCACGAGCCGCGCATCGACGATGGTGCCGGAGCCGGGTTCGTCGAGGGAGACGCGCTTGCCCTTCAAGTCCGCCACCGACTTGATGCCGGCATCGGCACGGGCAACGAGATGGATGGTTTCGGGATAGAGCGTCGCGATCAACCGCAGTTCGTCGACCTTGCTCTTACCTTCATAGAGGCCCGTTCCCGAGTGAGCCCAGTAGGCGACATCGGACTGCGTGAAGCCGGACTCGGACGCGCCCGACTGGATGGCGCTGATATTGGCCACCGAGCCGTTCGAGGATACCGCGGTGGATACGAGCCCCTCGACGCCCGCCGGCCCCGTTGCCGAGATCGCATTGGCGATCAAGCCGCCGACGGGGTAATAGGTCCCCGAAGTGCCGCCCGTTCCGATGCGAAAGAATGCCTGCTGCGCACGCGCCGGTGAAAACCCGGCTGCCGCAAATCCTGCGACGGTTGCACCGATGGTAAAGGCGCGACGAGTAATCGAAATGCTCATAAGTACCTCCCGGATAAAGATTACTAGCATGTTCAGTGGGTTGATGATTGTCAACCTGACGGTGCAATCTACCGGAAACCAGTCTGCCTCATGAAAGGCGCAGCAGCGTCTTGATCGCGCGCCGTTCGTCCATGGCGCGGTAGCCTTCGGCGACATCCGGCAAGGGAACTTCGAGATCGAAGACCTTGCCGGGGTCTATCTTGCGGCTCATCACCAGGTCGATCAGGTCCGGCAGGAAGCTGCGAACGGGAGCGGGGCCGCCAAGCAGGGACTTCTGGGCGAAGAACAACTTCTGGCCGTCGAGTTCCACGCCATGCGGCACGCCAACGAAGCCGATCGAGCCCCCGGGGCGGGCGGAGGCGATCGCCTGTGCCACCGATTCCTGCGTGCCGACGCATTCGAGGACGGAATCCGCGCCGATGCCGCCCGTCAGGTCCTTGACGCGGGCGACACCGTCGTCGCCCCGTTCGGAGACGATGTGTGTGGCGCCGAATTCGAGGGCGAGGTCCTGCCGGCTCTTGTGGCGACTCATGGCGACGATCCTCTCCGCCCCCATCTGCTTTGCGGCAAGCACGCCCATGAGGCCGACCGCGCCGTCGCCGACGACGACGGCTGTGCCGCCGGGCCGGACGCGGGCGGCATCGGCGGCATACCAGCCCGTGCCCAGCACGTCTGAAACTGCGAGCAGGCTCGGGATCAGGTCGTCGTCGGGCATATGGGGGGTGGCGACCAGCGTCCCGTCGGCAAGCGGCACGCGCAGCAGCGGCGCCTGCGCCCGGCTCATGAACTCGCGGTTCTCGCAGGAGGAGGGAAAGCCGAAGCGGCAATGCGGGCAGGTATTGTCCGAGCAGCAGAAGGAGCCGACGACGAACTGGCCGGGCTTGATGGTCGTGACCGCGCTGCCGACCTCGACCACCACGCCGCAATATTCGTGGCCCATATGCATGGGGCCGTTCAGCGGCTGGAGCCCGCGATAGGGCCAGAGATCGGAGCCGCAGATGCAGGTGGCCGCCAGTTTCAGGATAGCGTCGGTCGGATGGAGGATTTCCGGTTCGGCGACCTCCTCGCAGCGGATGTCGCCGGGGCTGTAGAGCACTGTTCCAAGCATGGGATAGTCCTTGTGGATTGTTTCAGGCGCGGTAGTCGACGTCGCTGACATGCTCCAACCAGTCGACGACCTTGCCGTCCTTGACCTCCTGGAGCGCGATATGGGTCATGGCGACATCGGGCGCGGCGCCATGCCAGTGCTTTTCGCCCGGCGCGAACCACACGACGTCGCCGGGGCGGATCTCCTCGACGGCGCCGCCCTCGCGCTGCACGCGGCCGAGGCCGGAGACGACGATGAGCGTCTGGCCGAGCGGATGGGTATGCCAGGCGGTGCGCGCGCCCGGCTCGAAGGTCACCTGCGCGCCCTGCACCCGCTCGGCGTCGAACGGGTTGAAGAGCGGATCGATGCGCACCGTCCCGGTGAACCAGACCTCCGGCCCCTTTGCCGAGGATCGTGTACCTGCCCGTAGAATGTCCATGGTCGTTTTCCTGTCTGTTCGCCGACAAGGGTTATTTGAAGCGGGAAAGCTCCCCGCGTCAGCAGGGGCTCGAAGCTGCCATCGATGCGGCCGAGCCGGATCAGTCCGCGGGACCAGCGATATCCCGCGTAGAAGAAGGCGAGATTGCCCCATGGAGCATAATAGCAAAGGTCTCCCGGCAACTCGTTGCCGAATGGACCGCTGCCGTCTTCGGTAAGCTTGCGAGGCAGGTCGCCGATCTTTTCATTGTTCGAGTAGTTGTCGATGGTCAAATCGTGGAGCGGCAGCATGGATGCGAAGTCGCGGGCGGACGGATTGTCCTCCAGCGTTGCCGTCATCACCTGATCGTCGACCGCGATGCGAACCTTCATCGGCGCTTTCCCTTCCGCTTTCGTCTCTGTCGTTATGCCGAGCGGGGTGGATACCGCCATCGCGAACACCGCCTGCATGGCTGTCCGGCGGGTGACGAGGTGCGGCGTCATGCCGGGTTCCTTTCGTTGTCATGGGCCGCGGCGGCAGCGGCAAGTGCCGACCCGGCCAGCAGGAACGCAGCGAGAGCGAAGGCGCTCCACCAGCCGAACGCATCGAACAACAAGCCGCCGAGCGCCGCACCGAGGGTAATGGCGAGCTGGATGACGGCGACCTGCAAGCCGCCGCCGGCTTCCGCGTCGTCGCGCAGGGCGCGGCTCAGCCACGTACCCCAACCGACCGGCGCAGCCGTGCCAAGGAAGCCCCAGCCGACGAGGAGTGCTGCGACGGCGATGGCGGAAGTGCCGAGTGCGATCATCGCGGCCGCCAGCAGCGCCATGACGAGCGGGATGGCGATGACGAGGCTGTAGAGCCGCGTTGCCAGCAGGTACCCGATAGCCCAGGTGCCGGCGACGCCCGCAAGGCCCATAAGAAGCAAAAGTGCCGAGAGCGTCGAAACGCTGACACCGGTGACGGCTTCGAGAAACGGCCGCAGATAGGTAAAGAGGGCGAACTGGCCCATGAAGAGCAGGAAGACCGACGCCATGCCGAGCGCCACCTGTCGGCGCCCGAGCAGCCGGAAGACGCTGCCCGGCCTCTTGTGTCCCCGCGGCGGCAGCGACGGCATACCGGTCCATTGCCCGGCCAGTGCCAGCAAGGCAAGCGGCACGACGAGGAAGAATGCGCCGCGCCAGCCGGCATAGTCGCCGAGAAGGCTGCCGAGCGGCGCGGAAACGGTCGCTGCAATGGCATTTCCGGCGTTGATCATCGCCAACGCCTTCGGCACGGCCTCTTCCGGCACCAGCCGCATGACAATGGCCGTCGACATCGACCAGATACCGCCGATTGCCACACCAAGCAAAGCACGGCCGAGCATCAGCACCGCGTAGGTCGGCGCGGCCGTCACGATCAGGCCGGAAGCGACAAGCAGCAGCGAGAAAGCGAGCAGAACGCGCTTGCGGTCGATGTTCCGTACGAGGCCGGCGATGAACAGGCTAGTGACGACGGCAAAGAGGCCGGACACCGATATTGCCTGACCGGCGCGGCCCTCCGTGATATCGAGGTCGCCGGCGATCGGCGTCAGGAGGCTGACGGGCATGAATTCCGAAGCGATGAGGACGGCGACGCACAGCGCCATCGAGAAGATTGCGCCCCAAGCCGCCTGCGGCCTCGCCAGTCCATCGTCATGGGTTGCTTCCATAGAACGTGCTTTCCACGGGATATCGGGCCGGTGCGAGAACCGCGCAGCCCTGTTGGCGGAGAGATAGCATCATGAGATTGCCAGGATTAGCACCTTAAATTCGCTTGAACTTATCGACTGAAGCCATAAATCGGGCTAGCTTATTCCTGATCGAAAGAGCGGCGATGCGCGAGAACTTCAATGATCTTCTATGGTTCCTTGTCGTGGCAGAGGAGCGGAGCTTCACGAAGGCCGCCGCCAAGATCGGCATTACCCAGTCGACCCTGAGCCACACGATCAAGCGACTGGAAACGCGCATGGGCCTGCGGCTCCTGGCCCGCACCACGCGTAGCGTTTCGACGACGCAAGCCGGTGAGCGGCTGCGCCAGTCGCTGGCCCCGCGCATAGCCGAGATCGAGACCGATATCGCGGCGCTGACGGCCTATCGCGATACACCGTCGGGGACGGTGCGCCTGACCCTCTCCGACCATGCGCTCGACTGGCTCGTCTGGCCGAAATTGCAGCGGGTCCTTGTCGGCTATCCAGATCTCAGGGTCGAGTTCAGCCGCGACAACGGTTTCCGCAATATTGTCGAGGACGGGTTTGATGCCGGCGTCCGGCTCGGGGAAACGGTCGAGAAGGACATGGTGGCGGTGCGCATCGGCCCGGACTGGCGATTGGTCGCCGTCGGCGCGCCGGCATATTTTGCGGCGCGCGGCGTCCCGCAGGCGCCGCAGGACCTGGTGCATCACAACTGCATCTGCCTGCGCCTGACCACGGCGGGCGGCCTCTATGCCTGGGAGTTCCAGAGGGATGGCCGGGACATACGTATGCGCGTCGACGGCCAACTCACCTTCAATTCGACCCTGCCGATGGTCCAAGCCGCCATAGCCGGCTACGGCATCGCGTATGTGCCGGAAGATATCGTGGCCGTGCATGTTGCCGCCGGCCGGCTGCGGATCGTCCTTGCGGAATGGTCGCCGCCTTTCACCGGCTATTATCTCTACTATCCGAGCCGCCGGCAGAATGCGCCGGCCTTCAAGGTCCTTGTGGACGCCCTCCGGCACGGCGCGGCTCATGCCGACGCAGGTTAGCGCTCCTCCACGAAGTCCTCGTTCCGCTTTCGCCGGATATGCGGCAGTGTGGCATGTGCGCTTTCCTGAATGATTACCTCACCATACAATACAGGGGGGCGTTTCAACCCTTGCCTCAAGGAACTGCTTTCATGCAACGCTTTCGGTTTGGGAGCCCGGTTCGAAGCTCTGGCGCAAACACCGGATGGCGTTACGTTAGATGGTGATTTCGCTCGGCAAGCTAGCAATGACGCGGCATGTGCGATGCGTGTTCGGATGCGCGCATGCTTTCTTTCAGCAATGCGCGTCTTCTGGATCTATGAACTTAGCTCGAATGGTATCTGGAGAGCGGCCGGCTGGTGCGCGTGCTCGGCGCATGGACGCTGCCGCTGCCGCTGCCCGCCTATCATCTCTACTATCCAGCCGTCCCATTCTTCGGCGGCCTTCAGGCTCTTCGTCGAGGCGCTGCGGTACAGACACCGCCGAGCGTCCAAGACAACGCGCACCGCAAGGCAGGAAAGCGAATGACGGGCGATTGATATTCCCTTCTCTCTACCGGTAGCAAAGCCGATCAGAAGCCCGTTGCCTGTGGTCGTCGATTCAGATTCCTTCAAGCGCTTTTGGGATGTGCCGGCTGGTTTTCGTTTCGCCCGTAATCGATTTTGCCAATCGAAATAGGCACTCCCCAACAGCATTGCCAACAAAGACACCGCCGCGTCAGGCCGATATATGGCGGGACGTCGCAAGAAACGCGGCGATGAAATCGACGGTGTCGTCGCCGTCTCTTAATCCAAGGTGAATGCTTTTCTGAATACCGCTCCGACCAATCCGAACGGGGCAGACACCGAGCGCCGCTGCTTCTCGGCGCACCAGCCAGTTCGGAATGGCGCTAACCCCACGCCCTGCCGCCACGAGCTGAAGCATCATTTCCGTCGTCTCGACATTGCGGTGATGGCGTGCGCGGCAATTAGCGGGCACGAGGAATTGCGTGAACACATCCAGTCGCTCCTGCGGCACCGGATAGGTGAACAGCGTCTCGTCCAGTAGGTCCGCCGGTTCGGCATGGTGTTTCAGCGTCAGGCGATGATCGGCCGGAACGGCAAGCACCAGTTCATAGTCGAACACCGGAACATATTGAATGCCGGGCGTCTCGATCGGATCCGGCGTAATCAGGATATCGATTTCGTACCCCGTCAGCGCTGCCACACCGCCGAAAGCAAATGATGTCTTCAGTTCCAGGCCTACATCCGGCCAGTCCATGAGATAAGGCTTCGTGACACTCATCAGCCACTGGTGGCACGGATGGCATTCCATGCCGATCCTGAGCGAGCCTCGCTGGCCATGGCGATAATCCGACAAGACATCTTCCGCCCTTTCAATCTGGGGCAGAACGCGCTGCGCCAGCATCACGAGGTAGCGGCCGGCTTCGGTAAGGCGAAGGTTGCGGCCATCCTTTTCCCACATGGCCACGCCGTAGCGCTCCTCCAGCTTGCGGATCGTATGGCTGAGAGCCGACTGGGAGACATTCAGCCGCTCCGCCGCAGCCGTGAGGCTCCCCAAACGATCGACTTCACGCAGGATCGATAGATGTTGCCTGTCCAGCATGGTTAGGCCCACCCTTGGTCAAAGGGACGTGCGTCCGCCGTGCCGCTATCTTGGACTGCAACCGGCCGGTGATCTTTGTCGACGGCGACCATGGTGAAACACCCGGTTGCTGTAACGTGTCTTTCGCCCGTCAGAAGGTCCTCGGACCAAAGCTTCGTCTCTATGGACATTGAACTGTGCCCCACGCGCTTGACGCGTGCCTCCGCCTCGACAATTTCACCGATCTTGATTGCTTGTGCGAAGTCGATGCGCTCTGATGAAGCGAGGACGACCAGCTTGCCGGAGTGGCGCGACGCTGCGACGAATGCAGCTTTGGTCATGTAGGCGATTGCCTCGCCCCCGAACATCCGGCCCACGCTGTTTGCCTGATCCGGAAAGACGATGTCGACCATGGCAACGGTGTCGGCGTTGCCCAGGGGTGTCGCTGGTACCAATTCGGGCAAGGCATGGCTTGCGGCGTGGCCGTCTTCCGGTTTCGCCACCATATGGAAGATGCCGCGCATACAGGTGTGTCGCTGACGGCCGACGATGGTCTCTACCGCCATCTCGACCTCGACCGTGAGGGAACGGCGTCCAGCCTTGATCGGTCTGGCGGTGAATTCAACGATATGCCCGATGCGTGCGGGTTGCCTGAAATCGATGCGCTCGCAAGAGGCGGTCACGAAGGGCGCCCGCCTGAACCGGGTTGCCGCGATGAACGCTACGCGATCCATCAGCGCAAGCCCGGCTCCGCCGAATAGAGTGCCGTGGTGGTTGGTATCTCCGGGAAAGACAATATCGATGAGACTGGTTGTCGAGCTGTGCTCGGCAGGCCGATCTATGGTCGTGATGTCTGTCATCTGCGCTGCCTTCAGGTGCGGCCGGGCAGTGGCATGACGCAAAGACGACGGCACGGGAGGGCTCATCGCGAAAGCGGCACTCCGGGACACCCCGCCCGTGGACGTTATCTATCGCGGCAGGTCTCCTGGCTTGCGGGTCATCGTTTTCGTCCGTCTTCCCGAGGCAGGCCTCAGTGACATGGATGGACGTTCGCTCGCCGCTTACAGTTGCGGGGGCAGCCTCGGCTTCAGACTTTGATCAAAGCCCTCACCGAGTTCCCTCTTAGCTCCGGACTTTCATCCGTAGAACCACGATGACGAACCAATGTCGCATGTTGCCGGAGCGGTCAAGGCGCCTGCCGGGGAGGCGTGGCGGCTGTGTGGGACGTTCGCTGCCCCGCGGCCATGTCCCGCCGGACTGGGCGCTGACGGGCTTTCGCGCCATTCGATACGGACGGCGGCACGCAAGATGCCGTTTTCCCGCAATTCTTGTCTCTGGCTTCGACCTCAAATCATGAACACAGCTCATGCTTCCGTGAGTTAATACCATTTTTTCTCGATCGATCTCTGAGGCATAAAACGCGCACCACTCCTATGTATGGACGGCGTGATCGCTGTCGACTGGGAACAAGAAGATAAAGTCCGATCTATCCTGAGATAAGCGTCAAAAGTTTCAGGTTTTATCTTATAAATTAGGGTGCGTTGTCACGATGAGCAGTGATATAGACTTCCATATTAAGGCGGTTCAATTTGATGAGGAATATTGTCCTTCGGAAAATACGCGCATCACGACCAATTTTGCCAATTTGGCCAGAGGCGATAGCCGCCGCGAGAATCTGCGAAACGCCTTGAGGATGATTGATAACCGTTTCAACGCCCTGGCGCATTGGGACAACCCCAAAGGCGATCGTTATTCCGTCGCGCTCGAAATCATTTCCGTCGAGATGAATATTGGTGCCGGAGGCAATAGCGATGCCTTTCCGCTCATTGAAATCTTGAAAACAACCGTCGTCGATCACAAAACGAACGAACGTATCGACGGCATTGTGGGGAACAATTTCTCCTCTTATGTGCGTGACTACGACTTCAGCGTGTTGTTGCCGGAGCATAACAAAAATCGACCGGAGTTCAGCACGCCACTTAATTTTGGCGATCTGCACGGAAACCTGTTCAAATGTTTCCTGAACTCAAATGCTTACAAAGAGAATTTCAGCAAGCCGCCAGTCATATGCCTAAGCGCATCAAGCAGCAAAACCTATCATCGGACGGACAATCATCATCCCGTATTGGGCGTCGAATACAAACAGAGCGAATTCTCCTCGACCGACGCATATTTCGGGAAGATGGGATTGCAGGTTCGCTTTTTCATGCCGCCGAACAGCGTTGCGCCTTTGGCTTTTTATTTCCTCGGCGATCTGCTCGATGACTATACCAATCTTGAGCTCATCAGCACCATCAGCACGATGGAGACTTTTCAGAAGATCTATCGGCCCGAGATTTACAACGCCAATTCCGCGGCGGGCGCCTGCTATCAGCCTAACCTGAAGCACCAGGATTACTCATTGACCCGCATTGTCTACGACCGAGAAGAACGTAGCCGGCTGGCCATTGAGCAGGGGAAGTTCGCCGAGGAGCACTTCATCAAGCCGTACAGGACCATTCTTGAGCAATGGTCTGCCAATCACGCTCGCTGACGAGCCAAAAACAAAAGGTTGCCTATCATGAAAACACTGTTGCCCACGTCAACCGCCGGCAGCCTGCCCAAACCCTCGTGGCTTGCAGAGCCTGAAAAGCTTTGGTCGCCCTGGAAGCTGCAGGACGAGGCACTGATTGAGGGAAAGCAGGACGCTTTGCGTTTGTCGTTGGATGATCACCGGCAGGCAGGCATCGATATCGTCAGCGATGGCGAGCAAACGCGCCAGCATTTCGTCACGACATTCATCGAACACCTCGACGGGGTCGATTTTGAAAAACGCGAGACCGTCCGAATCCGGGATCGTTATGATGCGAGTGTCCCCACGGTCGTCGGCGCCGTGTCTCGCCAGAAATCGGTTTTCGTCGAAGACGCCAAATTTCTTCGTCAGCAGACCAAGCAGCCCATCAAGTGGGCTCTGCCGGGTCCCATGACGATGATCGATACGCTTTTTGACAGCCATTATAAGAGCCGTGAAAAGCTGGCCTGGGAATTCGCCAAGATCCTCAATGAGGAGGCGAGGGAGCTGGAAGCAGCCGGCGTCGATATCATCCAGTTCGACGAGCCCGCTTTCAACGTCTTTTTTGATGACGTGAATGACTGGGGCGTCGGCACGCTGGAAAAAGCAATCGAAGGTCTCAAATGCGAGACCGCGGTCCATATCTGCTACGGCTACGGTATCAAGGCCAATACGGATTGGAAAAAGACCCTGGGGTCCGAGTGGCGGCAATACGAGGAATCCTTCCCCAAGTTGCAGAAATCCAGTATCGGCATGATTTCCTTGGAATGCCACAACTCTCACGTTCCGATGGATCTCATCGAGCTTGTTCGAGGCAAGAAAGTGATGGTCGGGGCCATCGACGTGGCAAGCAATACCATTGAAACTCCAGAGGAAGTGGCCGCGACCCTGCGAAAGGCGCTTCAGTTTGTCGACGCGGACAAACTTTGCCCTTGCACGAACTGCGGGATGGCGCCCCTGTCCCGCCGTGTCGCAAGAGGCAAGCTGAATGCCTTGGCTGCGGGTGCGGAAATCGTCCGAAAAGAGCTTTCGGCCTAAGTACCGGCTGAGCAGAGGAGGCCGACATGAACATGGTGAAGCACGGCTTCGATATCGTGGACAAGGCCACGTTTCGCAGCGGCATGTCTCGTTTCGGCTCCACGGTCAATGTCGTCACCACCCGATACGGCGGGAAGCGTTACGGCTTTACGGCCTCGGCCGTCTGTAGCGTCAGCGACACGCCGGCAACACTTCTCGTCTGCATCAATCGTGCGAACTCGTGCTTTCATGCCTTTGAGAACGCGCGCCATTTCTGCGTCAACACGCTGATGCCGGGTCATGAGGATATATCGAATGTCTTTGCAGGAAAGCCGCCGACGGCGGATCGATTTATGCTTGGCGACTGGAGAGAGGGCCTTACGGGGACCCCAGTCCTTGTCAACGCCTCGGTCAGCTTTGAATGCGAACTCGCCAAGGCCGTCGATGAGGCAACTCACCGCATTCTCTTCGGGCGTGTGATCGATGTCCGTGAGAATGAAGATCGGGCAACGTTGCTCTATTGCATGCGTCGCTATCTCAAGGGGTAAGCCATCAAGTCGGTGCGAAACGACCAAACCAATACAAAATGATGCAAGTAACCTTCCCGCCTCCATCGGAATCCTTCCGAAGCAGATACCGACGGTCGGCGAACCGGGCGCTTTTCTGCCGCACCGCATTCACGCTTATCTCACCGACATCGGCTCGGTCGGAACCGATGGAGAAATGCTGACGGCGGCGCAGAGGCTTCAGGGGGTGGGATGCAGATGCATACCGGTCCCGCATCTTGCCGTGCGCCGGATTTCCTCGAAGCCCGCGTCGGCCGGCCGTCTTCCGGCGAACTGCGCAGGGCGGCAAACGAACGAAGAGGTTTGCCCGATGCTTCGACACAGGCCATCTTGCCATGGGGCAAACACACTGCCGTATCTTTATGGCCAACGGCAGAGGACGTGCGCGCTCCCTGCATTGCTTGTCGTGGATGACATCAGGCGCCCCCGGTTATCCACAGTCGATAGCGACAATTTACATTTCATTTCACGGCAATCGCCCCACCAGTTGACCTAAAATTTATATGGACTACCATATCTTGTGTACGAGGTTCCTTCGATTCGAAAGGATTGAAGGCTAAGACGGGAATCCGGGGCGGCCATGACGGCCGCGACGATCCGGAGCTGCCCCCGCAACTGTAAGCGGCGAGCATTCGTTCGAGTAAGCCACTGAGGCGCAAATGCCTTGGGAAGGTGAATGGATGCCGCGACCCGCAAGCCAGGAGACCTGCCTCGTCCATGAACGTCCACGGGCGGGGTGTCCGGCGGCGAGCGTTGGTTGCGCAATGATGCCGCCACGTCTCCCGAATGCCTCGCATGAATTGCTTCGGGGTGAAGTCATGTCGATCCTGTTTCCAGCCTATCCGCGCGAGTAAGCGGCACTTCGCGTTCGGCCGCCCAGCGGTGGTCGCCCATCCATTTCCACTGCAACGAGCGGCCATCGGCGGATGGCCGAACGATTTCTCATGCCCATAGCCAATCACGAGGAAACCATGTCCATCACCGTCTATTCCAAGCCGGCCTGCGTTCAGTGCACCGCGACCACCCGCGCGCTCGATCGCCAGGGCATCGACTACAGCGTCGTCGATATTTCCGAGGATACCGAGGCTTATGCGCTCGTCCAGCAGCTCGGCTATCGCCAGGTTCCGGTCGTCATCGCCGGGGAGCGACATTGGGCTGGCTTCCGCCCGGACATGATCAGCGCGCTCGCCTGAGTCCGGTCGATGGCCGCGCTATTCTATTTCTCCAGCCGGTCGGAAAACACCCGCCGCTTTGTGGATAAGCTCGGCGTTGCGGCCCTGCGCCTGCCGGTCGATGCGGCCGGGGCGCCGCCGGAGGCCAAGGAGCCTTTCGTGCTGATTTCGCCGACCTATGGCGGAGGCGGCGAGAAGGGGGCGGTGCCAAAACCGGTGATCCGCTTCCTCAACAATCCGGTGAACCGTAGCCTGATCCGCGGCGTCATCGCGGCGGGCAATACCAATTTCGGCGCCGGATATGCCGTCGCCGGAAACATCATCTCCGCGAAATGCGCGGTGCCGTTCCTCTACCGTTTCGAGCTGCTCGGCACGAAAGAGGACGTCGACAATGTCAGACAGGGGCTGGAACGATTTTGGACACGATGACGATAGAGAAACCGGCGAAAACGCCGGAAATCACGGCGCTGGACTACCATGCGCTGAACGCGATGCTGAACCTCTATGACGAGAACGGAAAGATTCAGCTCGACAAGGACCGGCAGGCTGCCAAGCAGTATTTCCTCCAGCACGTCAACCAGAATACCGTCTTCTTCCATAACCTTCGGGAGAAGCTCGATTACCTGGTGACGGAGGGCTACTACGAGCAGGAGGTGCTGGACCAGTATTCCTTCAACTTCGTGCGCGATCTCTTCGACCACGCCTATGAGAGGAAGTTCCGCTTCCCGACCTTCCTCGGCGCCTTCAAGTACTACACGTCCTATACGTTGAAGACCTTCGACGGGAAGCGCTACCTTGAGCGCTACGAGGACCGCGTCTGCATGGTGGCGCTGACGCTTGCTCGCGGCGATGAGGCGCTTGCCCGGAATCTTGTCGACGAGATCATCTCCGGCCGCTTCCAGCCGGCGACGCCCACCTTCCTCAATGCCGGCAAGAAGCAGCGCGGCGAGCTCGTCTCGTGCTTCCTGCTGCGCGTCGAGGACAACATGGAGAGCATAGGCCGGTCGATCAATTCGGCCCTCCAGCTTTCCAAGCGCGGCGGCGGCGTGGCGCTGTCGCTCACCAACCTTCGCGAAATGGGCGCGCCGATCAAGCAGATTGAGAACCAGTCGTCGGGCGTCATTCCGGTGATGAAGCTCTTGGAGGACAGTTTCTCCTACGCCAACCAGCTCGGCGCGCGGCAGGGGGCAGGGGCGGTCTACCTCCATGCCCACCATCCGGACATCATGCGCTTCCTCGACACCAAGCGCGAGAACGCCGACGAGAAGATCCGCATCAAGACCCTGTCGCTCGGCGTCGTCATCCCGGACATCACCTTCGAGCTCGCGAAGAACAATGAGGACATGTACCTCTTCTCGCCGCATGACGTGGAGCGCGTCTACGGCGTGCCCTTCACCGAGATCCCGGTGACGGAGAAATACCGGGAAATGGTCGAGGACGGCCGCATCCGCAAGAAGAAGATCAAGGCGCGCGACTTCTTCCAGATCATCGCGGAAATCCAGTTCGAGAGCGGCTACCCCTACATCATGTTCGAGGACACGGTGAACCGCGCAAATCCCATTGCCGGGCGCATCTCCATGAGTAATCTCTGCTCGGAAATCCTCCAGGTGAGCGAGGCGAGCAAGTTCAACGACGACTTGTCCTATGCGCAGATGGGCAAGGACATTTCCTGTAATCTCGGCTCGCTCAACATCGCCGCTGCGATGGACTCACCGGATTTCGGCCTGACGATTGAGACGTCGATCCGCGCGCTGACGGCCGTTTCGGAGATGAGTCACATCTCCTCGGTTCCCTCCGTCGAGAAGGGCAACGACGACAGCCACGCCATCGGCCTCGGCCAGATGAACCTGCACGGCTATCTCGCCCGAGAGCGCATCTTCTACGGTTCTGAGGAAGGTATCGATTTCACCAATATCTATTTCTATACGGTGACCTACCACGCCATCCGCGCCTCCAACCGGCTGGCGGTCGAGAAGGGTGTCAGCTTCAAGGGCTTCGAGAATTCGAAATATGCTTCAGGCGATTATTTCGACAGATACACGGAAGCCGAATGGCTGCCGGCGACCGAGAAAGTGCGCGGTATCTTCGAAGAGGCCGGAATCCACATTCCGACACAGGAAGATTGGCTGGAACTGAAGGCAGCCGTGATCGAAGGCGGGCTCTACAACCAGAACCTCCAGGCCGTGCCGCCGACGGGGTCGATCTCCTATATCAACCACTCGACCTCCTCGATCCACCCGATCGTCTCGAAAATCGAGATCCGCAAGGAAGGCAAGATCGGCCGCGTCTATTATCCGGCCGCCTTCATGACCAATGACAATCTCGACTACTATCAGGACGCCTACGAGATCGGCCCGGAGAAGATCATCGACACCTATGCGGCGGCGACGCAGCATGTCGACCAGGGTCTGTCGCTGACGCTGTTCTTCCGCGATACGGCGACGACGCGCGACATCAACCGCGCGCAGATCTACGCCTGGAAGAAGGGCATCAAGACCATCTATTACATCCGCCTTCGCCAGATGGCGCTGTCCGGCACCGAGGTGCAGGGCTGCGTCTCCTGCGCCCTCTGATTTTGGTGTCGACCATGAACATTCAAGTGAAATCCAAGGCCCCGAAGGCCGCTACCGCCGTGCGCGCCATCAACTGGAACCGCATCGAGGACGATAAAGACCTCGAGGTTTGGAACCGATTGACGGGGAATTTCTGGCTGCCGGAAAAGGTGCCGCTCTCCAACGACATCCCCTCCTGGGCGACGCTGAAGCCGGAGGAACAGAAGCTAACCATCCGTGTCTTCACCGGCCTCACCCTGCTCGACACGATCCAGAACGGCGTCGGTGCGGTGAAGCTGATGACCGATTCCGTCACGCCGCACGAGGAGGCGGTGCTCTCCAACATCTCCTTCATGGAGGCCGTTCATGCACGCTCCTATTCCTCGATCTTCTCGACGCTCTGCCTGACGCCCGACGTGGACGATGCCTATCGCTGGTCGGAGGAGAACGAGTTCCTGCAGAAGAAATCTGCGCTGATCATGGAGCAGTACGCCTCCGGCGATCCGCTGAAGAAGAAGGTCGCGAGCGTCTTCCTGGAGAGCTTCCTGTTCTATTCCGGCTTCTACCTGCCGATGTACTGGTCGAGCCGCGCCAAGCTCACCAACACCGCCGACATGATCCGCCTCATCATCCGCGACGAGGCCGTGCACGGCTATTACATCGGCTACAAGTTCCAGCGCGGCATCGAACGGCTTTCGCAGGAGAAGCGGCAGGAGGTCAAGGATTTCGCCTTCGACCTGTTGCTGGAACTCTACGACAACGAGGCGAAGTATACCGAGGAACTCTACGACGGCGTCGGCCACACCGAGGACGTCAAGAAATTCCTGCACTACAACGCCAACAAGGCGCTGATGAACCTCGGTTACGAGGCGCTCTTCCCGCCCGAGGCCTGCAAGGTGAACCCCGCCATCCTCTCCGCCCTTTCGCCGAACGCCGACGAGAACCACGACTTCTTTTCCGGCTCCGGCTCGTCCTACGTTATCGGCAAGGCCGTCGCGACCGAGGACGAGGACTGGGATTTCTGACGGTCCGCGCGTCGTTGAGGGCGCCGGGAATGTCGTAATCTCGCGGGTCATTCCGGCCGGCGAGTGGAATGCTTGAAGCGTTCACGGTGCCACTCCGACGTCGTCGGGATGGATAATTGGGAAGCCGGTCCAATGCCGGTGCTGCCCCCGCAACGGTAGCGGAACGGAATCTCGGCGAATGCCACTGGTCTTTTGGCCGGGAAGGTGCCGAGAGGGTCCTTGAGGGACCGTTCCGAAGCCCGGAAACCAGCCTTGAACCCATGACTCGGCCGATTGCGGTGGGCGATCGAGAGGCGAACGGCGTCCTCTCGCGGCCGCTCCGTTCCATCCTCTTTCCATCCTTCGTCGAGACACGTTTGGTGGGTCGCCCGGCGTTCCGCGCATGCGTTTTGACCATGATCCTGCCCGCGGAGGAGCGGGCCGGGCGGCTTCAATCCAGGAGGAGACAGGACTATGAGCAGGAACAGAGGCGTCGTCTACATGCGGCCGGGCAAGGTCGAGGTGCGCGATATCGACGACCCGAAGCTGGAGGCGCCTGATGGCCGCCGCATCGAGCACGGCGTCATTCTCAAGGTGATTTCCACCAATATTTGCGGCTCCGACCAGCACATGGTGCGCGGTCGAACGACCGCGATGCCGGGTCTTGTCCTCGGACACGAAATCACCGGCGAGGTCATCGAAAAGGGCATCGACGTCGAGATGCTCGAGATCGGCGATATCGTCTCCGTGCCCTTCAACGTGGCCTGCGGGCGCTGCCGCTGCTGCAGGTCACAGGATACCGGCGTCTGTCTGACGGTGAACCCGTCGCGCGCCGGCGGCGCCTATGGCTACGTCGACATGGGCGGCTGGATCGGCGGGCAGGCACGCTACGTCACCATCCCCTATGCCGATTTCAACCTCCTGAAATTCCCGGATCGCGACAGGGCGATGGCGAAAATCCGCGACCTGACCATGCTTTCGGATATCCTGCCCACCGGGTTCCACGGCGCCGTACGCGCAGGGGTCGGCGTTGGCTCGACGGTCTATGTCGCGGGTGCCGGCCCCGTCGGGCTTGCGGCGGCCGCCTCCGCGCGCATCCTCGGCGCTGCCGTCGTGATGATCGGCGACTTCAACAAGGATCGCCTGGCCCATGCCGCAAAGGTCGGCTTCGAGCCGATCGACCTTTCTGCTAGCGATCGGCTAGGATCGCGCAGGTCGTCGGCACGAACGAGGTTGACAGCGCCATTGATGCCGTCGGCTTCGAGGCGCGCGGCCGTGCGGGCGGCGAGCAACCGGCCATCGTTCTCAACCAGATGATGGAGATCACCCGGGCCGCCGGCTCGATTGGCATTCCCGGCCTTTATGTCACCGAGGATCCCGGTGCCGTCGACAATGCAGCCAAGGAGGGCAGCCTGTCGCTCCGCTTCGGCCTCGGCTGGGCGAAGGCGCAATCCTTCCATACCGGCCAGACGCCCGTGCTGAAATACAACCGCCAACTCATGCAGGCCATCCTGCACGACCGGCTGCCGATCGCCGATATCGTCAACGCGAAGATCATAGCGCTCGACGATGCCGTTCAAGGCTATGAGAGCTTCGACCATGGTGCTGCGACAAGGTTCGTGCTCGACCCTCATGGCGTCTTGTTGAAGGCAGCCTGACAAAGCCTGGTGCGCCGGTCGCTTGTCGGACGGCGCACCGGAGCGAGGGACTGCGTGCCTGGACGTCGAGCGGGTGAAAGCCAGCACGATATTGATGATGACGGAAAAAGGGGGGCGTCGCCGGCCGGAGTGCAGGCTCGGCATGAATGGCGTCGGCGGCATTGCCCTCGGCGTGAGCTTTGCAGATGCGCTCAAGCGAAGTGCGGGGCTGCTTATTGGCAGATGGCATTACACTGCCAAAGGGGAGGCGGGACAATGGATTCCTCCCAAAAAAGGACAACCAATGGGCGTCCCACCCTGCCGCTGAATTTCAATGAAATCGCTGATAGATATCAATCTCCAAGCCCATCATTGATAGAATTCTATGTCAAATTACACACCATGCGTGCAATTAATTACCATTCATTAATCGCTCTTGCGCAAAGTGACGGTTATAACTATCGTTCAGGTTGTGTAAATTCCATCTACCGAGGGAATGACATGAGCACGAAACTGGAACTGAAATCACACCCTGTCATCGACCACAGAACGCAGGATGACAGCTACATCACGCAGATGCTCCGTGAGCTTGCGATCCAGGCCAAGTTGAGAAATACGGAGCTTGCCTATTTTATCGAGATGGCGGCTGCCTGTTCGCAGGCGGTCGACGAAAAAGAAGGCCGCGCTCGGCGCCAGGGCCTGGTTGTTTCGGCGTAACGACTATTCAGCCACGCAGCGTTTTTGAGTTGTGGTTGCCACGTCTTCATCATGAGCCTGCGGGCGATCCAGGGACTGCACGACCTTCCGGTGTTTCTTGATCGCCTGCACCGCTTCTTCCGGCGTCAATCCATCGCGCATGGCATAGCGCGCGACCCCCATGGCCAACCTCATCTCAGCTTCGTACTTGGAGCGTGTCATGAGTTCTCTCTAATCGGAATACGCGAAATCTCTATCGATTTCGCGGATAAGTCAACTGTCTGAACTTATCGATTAGATCCGGGTTCTGCCGGGCACATCAGTATCCGGCCCGTCTCCAGCCTGCGGCCTGTGCATCGGCTTCGGAGCAAAACCACCGTTCACCCCTTGTGTAGGTGATACGGGTGTCTTCGTAATAGTGTTGGCCTGGAACGTGATAAATCCGCTGACCGCCGTTGTACGATACGTTGCCCTTGATATTGCAGCTCGGGTCGTAGATCTCGCGCGGGATGAGGGAATACCCGCCCATAGCCAGGAAGCTGGTGACCGACGCGCCAATGACGAGGTAGGTGAAGTTGCTCATGCTGGCAGGATAACTGAGGGGCGTTTCCCATCTGTTTCGGCGTTACGTAAAGTTGTAGAGGCTGAAACGAGAAAGCCTGCCGGTGACGGCGAGCCGATAGTGCTTACAAAAATTCCAAGCCGCCTAGCAGGCTGTCACGAGTTGAGCATTCGCAATATCGACTCTGGCAGATCGCTCTAGGACTGCGCCGTCGTTTAGGGATGTATTGCGCGCCTGAATTCCCGCCCATCGAATTTAACCAATACAATGCCCGTGATGGGAAGCCTAGCCACCACCACCTCGGATGCTAGGCCATTTCGCAAACGGCTAACTTTCGCTGCTTGTCAAATTTGCAGGATACCTCGGCCTGACCGGGAGCCCGGTACCTAATGTGGTCACGTTTGAACGAAATTGTCGCGCCATCATCAGAAAATACCGATGGTGTTCCAGCGCAGCCGGAGAGTAGCCCTGCCGCCAACACCATTAATGTGCTGAAGAACGCGGGAATTTTTGAAGAACGGGTCATTGATTTCCCACGAAGGCGGGCCACCACTCGCTTTATTGAACACCCGCTGAGTGGGTGGCTCACACGAATAGCCAACCAAAGGAACTCAGGAACAAGATTGCGACAATCCCTATCAGGACAAGCAAAACACCGGATTCATTTTCCGGCTCATATGGCGGTTCAGGTGGGGATTTGTCATATCCGGAAACCATAGTCGGCTTTCAATCTGCAAGCGGTCACGAACCGAGCCAGCCGATGCCAATTAGGAGCAGAATGACGAATGCTCCCATTCGGACAAGTGCGATACCAGCTTTGGAGTCGAAAGGTGGTTCGGGCGATGAACCGTTATATCGATATGCCATTATCAGCCTCAGAACGTCGGTACTGGATGCGTTCGGCAATCGAAACGGCCGTTAGTGGCGCTTCCCTTGATATGCTTGTTGTAGAAGCGGCCAATCGACTGAGAGGTGAGTAGGTCGGATACGGTTGCCGGATCAACGTCGCAGTAGTGGTAGTCGGTCTTCTTCAACCGGATAATCATGTAGGCTTTCGCCTCGTTGTAGCAGACGCGCGTGACAACGCTGCTCCGATCAACCTCTTGGCAAGCGAACTGATCCGCCGGAACGCATTTCCCATATTTCGGGCATAACTCTTCGGCACTTGCAGGCGAGACGGCAAGGACAGCGAAGACGAACGCGATGAGTAATCTCATTGATACACCCCTCAGCGCAATGAAGATCGCGCCGAAGTTGCGGTAGGTCAACGGATATTTCCCATCAATGCGTCCAGGTATCGTCTAGCGTGGACATTCTCGGTCTCGATCCGAACAAGGCCGCCAACCTCGGGTGAAGCCGCGGCTCATCGCGTGATCCGCAACTTCGATCTGGTAACGGAGCCAAGCGCAATCAGCGAGTAGCGTGGCAATACAAGCGCGTGCATCGCCGCGATGCCAAGCAAGCGCCTCGTCGACGGTCTCGGCTATTGGATCTTGTTTGGCGACTGGACGCATGAATGCGATCTCCTACGGGCGTAGTGAGCAGGGGAATTCGGGTGGACTGATGTTCCCATTATGTTCTCACTCCGGCCGGAGTCAAGGACAATATTCCTAACTGTACATGTTGAGCGCTAGGACTAATCAAAAGCCCTCCAGTGCCGCAAAAAAGGTCGACATCCACTTCGGTAGATAGTCAGGCGCGTAAATGGCGAGCACAACGCTTGCCGCGACTAACAAGGATCGCGGGGCAATCGCGATCTTCATTCCCACGTTCTTTCGCCAAATGAATTCCATTGCCTGCTTACCTCGTTGAGGTCCGTTCAATCATCGAGCCAAGGATAACCCCGAACACTTGTGATGGTATCAATAGATAGTTAATTCAGGAATATCTAATTGATTTCGTTGATTATTTTCCAGAAGATTGGATAAATTGATCCCCCGCATACCTGCGCCGCCTTGTTCCAAGGCAACCGTGACGCGCTCGACGGCTTCACAGCGGAGGAAACCACTTAGTTCATCGTCTTGCTCGATTGCCTGATTGCAAACCTCGATCGGCTTGGAGCCGAAGCATCCGCAGCGCGGGAATCACGATCTAACCCGGTGCGCGGCGCCAAAGCTACCGAACCCAGGACATCACCGACATGGTCCAACAAGGGCAATTCGAGCAATCCCGGTATAACAGGCTCAACGCACGCTAGCGATCAGTGAGCGAAATTGCGCCGCTACCTCGGAATTTGCGGGACTATAGACCATCATCTTGAGGTCGGATCGGCCCTCGACCGCAAAAGTCGAGAACTCCAGCTCGATCGCTCCCAGTTCAGCGTGGTGAAGGCGCTTGATGCCATCGCGCGTGGCCGCGATCTCGTTGTCGGCCCACATCGCCTTGAAGTCTGGGCTACTGGCTGAGAGTTCGTCGACGAGCTTGCGGATTTCTGCCCCCGCGCCGGCGCGCGCGGCGTCGGCTCGGAACGCACCGACGACATAGCGGGCAACGTTGCGCCAATCGTCCTGCGCGGCACGCACGCGCTCGTCGGAAAACATCATGCGCAGGATGTTGCGCCGCTCTATGGGCAGCTTTTCATAATCGGTCAGAATGACGGTCGCGGCCCTGTTCCACGCCACCACATCCCATGTCGCGGTTCGAATGATGGCGGGGCTGAAGGGTATGGCATCCAGCACATGCTGCAGCCGTGGCGTGATGGATTCCTGCTGGTGGTAGCGCGGTTCGGGAGGATGGCCGAAGGCGAGGATGTGGAGGTGATCGCGCTCGGGCTCGGTCAGCATCAACCCCCTTGCGATGCGATCGAGCACATCGGCAGATGGCGCTCCGCCCCGGCCTTGCTCCAGCCAGGTGTACCAGGTCGGGCTTATATTGGCGCGCTGGGCGACCTCTTCCCGGCGCAGGCCCGGCGTCCGTCGTCGTCCTGCCTCGAAGCCGAACGCGACCGGATCGAGGCGCATGCGCCGGTCACGCAGGAATGTGCCGAGCCCATTTTCGGGAATGCTCTCGCTCATGCGATCCCATTAATGATTATACTAGGATAAACTCACTACTTTAACAGGATAATTTTTCATGAGATCACTTGCTTCGTCAATGCAGGAGATTCAGCATGCGTATTTTTCTCACCGGTGCCACCGGATTCATAGGATCGCGTATCCTCGGTGAACTGCTCGCCGCTCATCATGACGTGATCGGCCTCACCCGTTCCGAAACAGGCGCGAAGGCTCTGGCGAATGCCGGCGCCGCCGCTCACCTGGGAACGCTTGAAGATCCGGCGGCCCTGGCCAAAGGGGCCGAGAATGCCGATGCTGTCATTCACACGGCGTTCGACCACGACTTTACCAATTTCCTCGCCAATTGCGAAAAGGATCGCCAAGTCATCACCGCCCTCGGATCGGTTCTCAAGGGTTCGGATCGGCCGCTGCTCATCACCTCGGGCGTCGGCATCGGCGATCCGGGCAATGGCGAACTCGCGCGCGAGGACGTCTTTGACGCCCATCATTTCAATCCCCGCATTGCCTCTGAACTGGCCGGACTGGAACAGCTCGAGGCGGGCATCAACCTCGGCGTCGTCCGACTGCCGCAGGTGCATGACACCGCCAGGCAGGGCCTCGTCTCGTACTATATCGAATTGGCACGCCAGAAGGGCGTCGCCGCCTATGTCGCGCAAGGCGCCAACCGCTGGGCCGCCGGCCATGTGGATGACGTGGCCAAGCTCTATGTTCTGGCGATCGATCGTGCCGAGCCCGGCGCTCGCTACCACGCCGTGGCCGAAGAGGGAATTGCCGCGCGCGACATCGCCCAAACCGTCGCGACCGGCCTCGGTCTAGCTGCCGTCTCGATCCCGCAAGGCGAGGCGGAAGACCATTTCGGCTGGTTCGCTATGTTCGCGTCGGCAAACATCACGGCTTCGAGCGTGCAAACGCGGGAAAAGCTGCGCTGGACACCTAAGGGGCCGACCCTGCTGGATGACCTAAGCGCAATGGACTATTCGGCGAGATAGGTCTGAACCCCCAAGGCAGCTTTTCCGGGCTGCAATTCACACCTCAAAAGAGCGCCTTGGACTGCCCCACCGGTGCACCTAGATCTCGAACTGGAGTTGACCGGCGGATCCGTTCGCGGCCTCGTCGGTGAACGACGACAGCGTGACGCCGAGGAGGCGGATCCCTTTCGCCGTCGGGAACAGGGGATCGAGAAGTGCCTGGACCGTCGCCACGACCTCGCCGGCCGAGCCGAACGGGGAGGCTTCGGTCCTGCTCCGCGTGATGATCTGAAAGTCGGCATACTTCACCTTCAAGGTGACGGATCGGCCGTAAAGGTTCTTCGCCTCGCAATGCCGCCAGACCTTGTCGACCAGCGGGGTGATTTCCGCACGCGCTGCATCCAGATCGACGATATCCGTCATGAAGGTGTCTTCGGCGCCGACGGATTTTCGCTCCCGATTGGTTCGGATCGGGCGATCGTCGATGCCGCGGGAGATATTGTAGTACCAGGCGCCAGACTTTCCGAAATGCTCCTGCAGGAAGGCGAGCGACTTTTCCCTGAGATCGGCGCCGGTCAGGATGCCGAGCCGCTCCATCTTGGCGGCGGTCGCAGGCCCCACGCCATGGAACTTCTTGACCGCCAGTCCCTCGACAAAAGTCGGCCCATGCTTAGGCGTGATGACCGCCTGACCGTTCGGCTTGTTGAGGTCGGAAGCCATCTTGGCGAGAAACTTGCAGTAGGAAATCCCGGCGGAGGCATTCAGCCCGGTGACATCCTTGATGCGGGCGCGAATCCTCGTGGCAATCTCCGTCGCAATCGCAATGCCATGCTTGTTGTCGGTGACATCGAGATAGGCTTCATCGAGCGACAAGGGCTCGATGAGATCGGTATGCTCGGCGAAAATCGCATGGATCTGCGATGAAACCGCACGATAGACGTCGAAGCGCGGCGGAACGAAGATCAAATCCGGACAGCGCCGCTTGGCGGTGATCGATGGCAAGGCGGATCGCACACCGAAAGCGCGTGCCTCATAGCTTGCCGCCGCCACGACGCCGCGGGCGGCCGCGCCGCCGACAGCAACGGGTTTGCCCCGCAGCTCGGGATTATCGCGCTGTTCGACGGAGGCATAAAACGCATCCATGTCCACATGGATGATGCGCCGGACCCGATCTTCGCGATCCGGTTTCTGCGCCTCGATCTCGGCCGAAGTGACGGGCTGCATGGCTCATTTCCACATCGATCGCATCCGCGCACCGATATCGACGCGAACCTGGCGGTCGCTTTGCTCGCTCGCAGTGGCCGACGCCTTCGGCCAGCTTGCCATCTCGAAAAATTGCAAGAGGGTGGCCGGTATGAAGCGGGTCCGCGACGCATAGACATGACGGTCACCCTTGGCGTTCTGGCCGTGCGAAAAGAAGCGCTGCGGCGTGATCAGCGTGAGGCTGTCGCGCGCCCGCGTCATGCCGACATAAAGCAGCCGGCGTTCTTCCTCGAGCTCGGCGGTGGTGCCGGCGCCAAGATCGGAGGGAATGCAGCCGTCGATGACATTGAGCATGAAGACGGAACGCCATTCCTGCCCTTTGGCCGAATGGATCGTGCTCAAGACCAGGTAATCCTCGTCGAGGAGCGGCACCCCGGCCTGATCGCTGGTCGCCTCCGGCGGGTCAAGGGTCAATTCGGTCAGGAACCGCTCGCGGCTCGCATAGCCGCTGGCGATCTGTTCGAGCTGCAAGAGGTCGTCCTTGCGGGTGTCCGCGTCCTCGTGGATGCGATCTAGATGCGGGTCGTACCACATCCGAACCGTGCCGATCTCCGCCGGCCAGCCCGCTTCGCCCTTTCGCAGCGCCATGACCAGCGTCACGAAGGCGCCCCAGTCGTCGCCGGTCTTGGCCGGCGGCGGGATTTCGGCCAGCGACTGCAGCGGCTCGGGGTCGGCGGCAATCGTGTCGAGGATCTTGCCGGCCGTCTGCGGCCCGATGCCGGGCAAGAGCTTCAGCACGCGGAAGCCGGCAACCCGGTCGCGCGGGTTTTGCGCGAACCGTATGACCGCCAGCATGTCCTTGACATGCGCGGCGTCCAAAAATTTAAGTCCGCCGAATTTGACAAAGGGAATGTTTCTCCGCGTGAGCTCGATTTCTAGCGCGCTGCTGTGGCTGGAGCTGCGGAACAGCACGGCCTGCTGCTTCAGCGTCAGGCCAATTTCGCGGTTTGCCAGCACCTGCTCGACGATATAGGCGGCCTGGTCGATCTCATCCTTGACCGTCACGAGCATTGGGCGCTGCTCGGAGGCGCGGTCGGTCCAGAGATTTTTCGTATAGCGTTCCCGTGCAAGCTCGATCACGCCATTGGCCGCAGCCAGGATCGGCTGGGTCGAGCGGTAGTTGCGGTCGAGCGTGATGACGTCTGCCGGCTTGGGTGAGAATTCCTGCGGGAAATCCAGGATGTTTCGGATGGTTGCCGCACGGAAGGAATAGATCGATTGCGCGTCGTCGCCGACAACAGTCAGGCCGCGGCCGCCTGGTGCCAGTGACATAAGGATCGATGCCTGCAGGCGATTGGTATCCTGGTATTCGTCCACGAGAATGTGGTCGAAACGGTTGCCGACGTCCTCGGCCAACTCCGGCTCGCAAACCATCTGCGCCCAGTAGAGCAACAAGTCGTCGTAGTCCAGAACGTTCTGTGCCTGCTTGGCCTCAACGTAGGCGGCGAAGAGCTGCTTCAGCTCCTCTTCCCATTCCAGCACCCACGGATACGAGGACTTCAGGATGTCCTTGATCGAAGCCTCCGAATTGACGACGCGGGAATAGATCGCAATGCAGGTGCTCTTGGTGGGGAACCGGCTCTGCTTGGCGGAAAAGCCCAGCTCGTGCCGGACAAGGTTCATCAGGTCGGCGCTGTCCTCGCGGTCGTGGATCGTAAAATCGACGCTGAGGCCGATCTGCTCGGCATACATCCGCAAGAGCCTGGCGCCGATCCCGTGAAACGTTCCGGCCCAGGCCAGTGCGTCGGTCATGATGGCGGCGTTGTCGCCGAGCACCTGCCGGCAGATGCGCTGCACGCGGCGCGCCATCTCGGACGCTGCCCGCCGCGAAAACGTCATCAGCAGGATACGGCGCGGATCGGCGCCATTGACGATCAGCTGCGCGACGCGGTGCGCCAGCGTGTTGGTCTTGCCGCTGCCCGCGCCGGCGATGATCAACAGCGGGCCGGCGATCTTTCCGTCCGGCAGGCCGGCGCCATGTTCAACGGCCTCGCGCTGCCGATCATTGAGTTTTTCGAGATGCGCCGCCGCCATTTGCCCCCAAGCACCCTTAAGAAAATTTTCCTGCTTCTCCGGCCGCCGGATATCCCCTTGATGAATCTAACGGACTCGTTTCAACGACTGAGCCCAAGGGCGATTTCCGAAGCGGAGATCCGATTGACTCAGTTGAGTAATCGGAACAAATACTGAACATAACAGCTTGAAGAGCCACTGGAAACCCTGATGGAGCAACAATTCTGTCGTGGCCAATCATGCTCTTAACCCCCGTGCTGGCCGAGCTCCCGCAGCAAGGCTGCGCTCTGTTGACGATCTGGCTGAACAGGTCCGTGCCAGACGCCAGCGATGACGCGGGCGCTGGCGGCAGGCGGTGAGGGGGGCGGCCGGTAAGAGAGGGAGAGGGGGGAAGGGGCGTTCGTGGCGGATTGAGGTGGCTGGAGAGAGGCTCCGGCCGGTCCGCCGCGGAGAATTGATATGGCACAGGCCATTCAGAAAATCGCGCTCAACGTCGGACGCGATATCCCCTTCAACAAGCTCGTTCTCAGCCAGCAGAACGTGCGCAAGACCAAGGCCGGCGTCTCTATCGAAGATCTTGCCGACGACATCGCTCGCCGTGGGCTGCTGACCAGCATCAATGTGCGCGCGGAACGCGATGCCGAGGGCAAGGAGACCGGCATCTATCGCATTCCTGCCGGTGGCCGCCGCTATCGCGCCCTCAAGCTGCTGGTCGACCGCAAGCAGCTGACGAAAACCACGGGCGTTCCGTGCATCGTCAGCGAAGGCGAAACGCTCGAAGCGGAGGACTCGCTTGCCGAAAACGTCAGGCGCGCCGATCTTCATCCGTTGGATGAGTTTCGCGCGATGATGGCCCTGCGCGAGCAGGGGCTCGACGAGGAGGAAATCGCCGCCCGCTTCCACATCGCGGTTGCGACGGTGAAGCAGCGCCTCCGCCTGGCGACTGTGTCGCCCCGCCTGCTCGAACTTTACGGCGATGACCAGATGAAGCTTGGCCAGGTCATGGCGTTCTCGATCACCAAGGATCATGCCCGGCAGGAGCAGGTCTGGGAGACGATTTCGCGCACGCAAAGCACCGACCCCCACTATATCCGCCGGCTGCTGACCGAAACGGCGATCCGGGCGAGCGACCGCCGTGCGGTGTATGTCGGCATCGAAGCCTATGAAGCCGCCGGCGGCATTGTCATGCGCGATCTCTTCGAGCAGGACAACGGCGGATGGCTCCAGGATCCGGCGCTGCTCGAACAGCTCGTGCTGGAAAAGCTGACGGCTGACGCCGAGGCGCTAAGGACCGACGAGGGTTGGAAGTGGGTTGATTCCGCCATCGACTTCCACTTCGGCCACGCGTCCGGCCTTCGCCGCTTTTACGGCAAGCAGCCGGAACTCACCGAAGAAGAGCTGGCGCTTCATGATGCCCTGACGGCAGAATTCGACAAGCTCAACACGGAATATGAAGCTGCCGATGACTATTCGAAGGAGACGGAAGCGCGCCTCGATGATCTCGATTCCCAGCTGCAGGCGCTGAATGAGCGACCCTTTGTCCTCGATCGCGAGGACGTCGCTCGCGGCGGCGCCTTTATCTCGCTGGCCGGCAACGGTGACCTCAGAATCGAGCGCGGCTTCGTCCGGCCGGAAGACGAGCCCGTTATCGATGCTGAGGGCGGCGATGACGTCGAGCAGAATGGTGACGATGGTAACGACACCGCCGCTGTGGAAGGTGATGGTGTGACGATCAACGGCAAGCCCATTGGTGTCGAGGAGCCGGACGAGGACGACGGCAAGATCCGGCCGCTGTCGGAACGGCTCATCGAGGACCTGACTGCCGCCCGCACGCTTGCGCTCGGGAATGCGCTCGCCAATGAGCCGCCGGTGGCCTTCATCACCGTGCTCCATCTTCTCGTGCTGAAGACCTTCTACCACTACGGCGCGGCGTCTTGCCTGGAAATCACCGTGCAGCATACGGTCTCGACCAAGACGCAGGGCCTTTCCGACACGGTCTGGGCGAAGGAGATCGAGCAGCGCCAGGAAAACTGGGGGCACGATCTTCCCGGTGACCCGGATGCGGTTTGGGACTACCTGATCGCGCTCGATCAGGACAGCCGGATGGCGCTGTTTGCGCATTGCGCGTCGATGTCGCTGAACGCCACGATCCAGCAATGGAACCGCCGGAGCAAGGAAAACCAGCATGCCGTGCAGCTGGCCCAGACGATCGGGTTCGGCATGGCGGGGGCGGGCTGGACGCCGACGGTCGACAACTATCTCGGTCGCGTGACCAAGGCGCACATCCTTCAGGCCGTTCGTGAAGCAAAGGGCGAGCAGTCGGCCCAGCTTATCGATCACCTGAAGAAGCAGGACATGGCGCGCGAAGCCGCCCGGCTGCTCGACGGCAGTGGATGGCTCCCGGAAGTGCTGCGCTATCCTGCCGATGCAATCTGCGAGGAGGTCGGGATTTCGGAGACGAACGATGTGGTGGCCGTGGACGAGGACGTCGAAGCCGGCGAGGTCGTGCTGCCCGCTTTCCTGACCGAAGACCTGGATGGCGAGCAGACGGCCTCCGATCCTGACGACGACCACGGCGAGCCTCTCGAGGCCGCGGAATAATTCCTCAGACCACAGCGATCAATCCAGGGCCCGGCCGTCGCGCCGGGCCTTTGTGTTTTTCGAAATTCGGAGACGAACATGTCCGTCATGACCATCTACGAACGCGCGCCGATCGGCGCGATGATCGCCTTTCGCAACTCTGTCCCGCGGCCATCCGAAGAGGACGCCGATGCCCTCGCTGCCTGGAAGAAAGGCAATGGCTTAGGTTGGCTCGTTCGATGCACGCCGCCTCGTTCCAGTATCATTGGGTCGGCGGCAGGCGCGATTACGCTTCTACCGGGCGCGTTTCAAATGGATCTCGATGCTGCGATCGCCGCCCGGCAAGCCTTCCCACTCGATAGCGATCTCTCGTTCGAGGTTGTCCGTCGCCCCGTCGCCGGCGAAGTTCGTGTCCTTCAGGAATACGGCGCCCACAGCATCCTGCTCTACCTTGCCCCAAGCATGGTCGACGCCCGTCGCTGGGTCGAAGAGAGCGGTCACATCAATATCCGCCTCGAAGAGGTTTGCGTCGAGGAGATCTGCGCGGATGTCATCGAAGGACGGGCCGCCTGATGCGCAACGACACCTACGACGAACTTGAGCACATCGCCAACAAAGCAGGAAGGGACGGGGTCATCCTGCTCTTGCCGGTCAGCCGCCGGGCTGAACGGAAAGACCTTTCGCGCCGCCGTATGGAGCGCCTCTCGGACCTCGCCAGTTCTAAGAGCGGCTTCAGTCCTATCCTGCGCGATCGCAACGGGGACCAGGTTGACGGTTTGCCGTTCGACGACTGGTAGCGCGACAAGAAGCTCCCGCTCCGACATGCTCGTCAGTCGCCGCAAGAGGAAGAGGCGGGCAGTTCGGGGGTAGGTTGCGGGTGCTCCGGGAGGGTGTCCGCAGCTGACTTCTTGCCGCGCCAGATGGCTCACCCTGCGGTTCATTTTCATCCCACCGGCCCGGTTGGCGCGATAGCGCCGGCCGGGCTCTCTCGTTTTAGGAGAACTCAACATGCACTCCATGATTCCCAGTTCGCCGGCTGTATCGTCCGGCTTCAAGGTCGATATTTCGCGCGGAGAGCGCATCGGCCGTGTATCGTCCGAATGGTTCTCACGGCCCGACGACGAGCGTTATCTTTCGCTCTCCGACCTCCATCGCGCAGTCAGCGAGCGGACGGAACGCGCCCGGGTTCGCACTGTCGAAAGCGCGGACATCCGCGTCGAGGCGACACGCGACAACGCCGAACGCCTTTTCCTTGTCGTTCCCGGCAGCCATGTGCCGCTGGCGCCGACCCACTGGAGCTACGGCCAATTGTGCAGCCTTGTCGGCGCGCCGGCGAGCTACATGCGCCAGCTTCCCGCGCCGCTCGCAGCAATCAATCTCCAGCACGGGCTGCTCAACCACAGTGCCGAACTGGTCAAGACCCTGGAGATGGACGACGGGCGGGTCGAGTTGCGGGCGGTGACGGGTCCCGAATACGGCCGCATCTGGGACAAGGAACTTGTCGCGGCGGTGATGAGCATCGCCGGGAACGGAACCGGCGACACGATCTGGAAGGTGCCAGGCGTCCTCGACTGGTCGACCATGACCCATAATCCTTTCGTCGACGTCACCAAGGACACGACGACGCTCTACGCCAGCGACAGGGACGTCTTCCTCTTCTTGGTGGACGATACGCACCCCATCGAGGCGGGACGGCTGCCGAACGGCGAGCCGGATCTCTACTTCCGCGGCTTTTATGCCTGGAACTCGGAGGTCGGCTCGAAAACACTCGGGATCGCCAGCTTCTACCTTCGTGCCGTGTGCATGAATCGCAACCTCTGGGGCTGCGAAAATTTCGAGGAAATCACCATCCGGCACTCGAAGTTCGCGGCAAAACGCTTCGCGCATGAGGCCGCGCCGGCACTGATGAATTTCGCGAGCTCATCGCCGGCGCCGTTTATCAACGGCATTCGTGCTGCCCGCGAGAGGATCGTCGCCCGCAACGAAGAGGATCGGTCCAGCTTCCTGCGCAAGCGTGGGTTCTCGAAGGCGGAAACCGGCAAGATCATCGACACGGTCCTCTCGGAGGAGGGGCGACCGCCGGAGACCATCTTCGATTTCGTTCAAGGCATCACCGCGCTTGCGCGCGGAAAAGCGCATCAGGACATCCGGCTGGACCTGGAAGGCAAGGCGCGCAAGCTGCTTGAAAGTGCGGCCTGACCAGGTTCGCTCCCGCAAACACCCGCCTTGATCTCATCAGCGCCCGGCCATCGTGCCGGGTGTTCGCGAACATGGAGAACGCACAATGACCAGCTTTTCCTTTCATGCACAGGTCGCCGCGCAGGCTATCGAAAAGGTCGGCCGCCTTTTCAACGCCTCGTTCGACGATATTCTCGCTGAACGGCTCAAGAACGCACGGCGCGCCGGCGCCGCGAAGGTCTCGATCGACCAGGTCGACGATCCGCGGTTGGGCCGGCAATCCGCATGACCGATGACGGCGCGGGGCCGGGGCATCAAAGCAGCTTCGTTGCCGTCTGTTCGATCGCGACCGTGTCGCTGGCGGCCTTCAGGTCGATGCGACCCCAGATCGACGCTTTTTTCCAAGGAAGGTGTCGCCGATTCTTGAACGCGACGACGAACGGCTTCTTCCCAGGCTTCATGATGGCCCGGCTGAATGTGGCACATGACTGTCTTCCATCAGCTGCTCTTGCTTGCGGGAGCCTGCCCACGATCAGGGAAGGCGAGGGATTTCGCCATCGCCGACACGCCAGACCCAAGGTGTGATCTCGGGTCTTGTCCCGATCATGTCGGCGAGCGCGCGCTCGTATTCTTCGTCGGCGCTCGCCGGAACGATGAACATGGCCACCGGCGCGGGTTTTTGCTCGGGCAGCGTAACCGACACGATCGGCGCGTCGCGCGGAAGGTTGAAGCGCAGGCCCTTCACGCTCTTCCTCTTCAGATGGCTGAGCTTTTCCAGCAGTCGCAATTCGTTGATGTCCTCGAAGGGCAGCCAGTGCTCGTTCACAACCATCAATGCAACTTCATCGGCCGACGCGATGCCGGAAGTCGAGATGCCGAACGTGGCAATGAGGATCAGATGGAACGCCTCGCTGGAATGCCATAGTTCGAGCTCGATTTCGTGGCGAGCTGCCAGCCGCCGCCAGGCTCGATCCTCGATCATCACAGGGAAGGGCATGTGCCGCACGACGATCCTCTGCCCCTCGCGGGCCGGGCAGACCTCTTTCACCTCCGCGACAATCATCATCAGCTTGCGCGGTCCCGAACCTGTCGCCTGCACGCCTTTCAGCGTGCTCGCGCGCCGTGCGGCGATGCCGTCCTTGTCGTCCGTCTGGTAGACCTCCGGCACATAGAGCATGTCGCTGAGCGGGCCGCCTCTCGCCGTCATCTGTGACGCTGCGTTGATCAGGCTGGTGCGGACACGTCTCCAGCCGCGCCGCCCGGCCCAGACGGAACGCCATTCCGTCAGTTCGCCGGCCTCCCAGAGATAGTGGAGCATGGCCTTGAGCGACAGTTTGCGCGGTTCGCTGCGAATGCCTGGTTCCGACTGTTCCGTCGGTGTGCCGGCCGCAGCGCGCGGACCCCGCTTCGTCAGGGAAAAATCGAGCTTCAGATCGGCTTTGCCGCTGGCGTCGATCTGGATGGCGCTGCCGATGAGCGGCCCGAGCCCGGAAAGCTCGTATGGCGGTTCATAGGAAGGGCAGGCCGGATCGTGCTCGCGTCCGGATAGCGGCATGCGCTTTACAAGATACTGATCATCCAGTCGGGCGATGTACATCGCGACGGCCGGCTGCCTGCACATGCACATCGGACGAAGCCGTTCTTCATAGGCGTGCAGAAGAAGTGCCCGGAATTCCGGGGAATTTTCCGAGAATGCCTGATCGCCGATCATGAATGTCCGCACTGTCGCTCTCCTCTTTCCAGACAAAGCCCTGCGTGGTGTGACGATGTTATACTGTCATCGATTTGCATAGTAAAACATCGTGCCGGGCGGCTGCGACAGGCGACGAGGCTGGAGGGTCGGGTGAGAGGGAGGCTTCGGGCCAGGCGGCCTGGTTAAAGGCTGGAGAGCGCGTGCCGCTGAGGCGACCCTTACCGCGTTCGGGCCTCCAACCGCCGGAGGCCAGCTTTTTTCCCCGCGCCGGCGAAGCCGGCGCTCCTCGCGGAGCAAAAAACCTGTCCCCGGCGGCCCGGCGCTGCGCTGGGCCGCGGCGCAAGCGCCGCGGTTCCGGCCCGCTCGCCGGATGGAAATGGATCGCCGTCAGGCCGCGAGAGGCGCGGCCCCAACCGACGGAGACCATCATGAACGTCCAGCTTCCCATCGATGCCGCTACTGAGCTCCACACATCGTCCCCGACCGACCGCATCATCTACGAAATGCAGGTCTTCGGTTATCGTCCCTTCCAGGACGAGCCGGATCCGCGCCCGCTACCGGAGGAGCCGGTCGTCCAGTCCGCGCTGACCGCGATGTTCGACGCCTTCGCCGAAATGCTCGCCGACACCCGGCTGGAACCCGATCTCGAAGACATGCTCTGGTCGACGGTCAATCTCTTCCACCGCGCGGGCGAACGCATCCAGCGCGAGCTTCAGCGCAACGAGGACGCCCAGCGAAACGGACAGCGCGAGCAGGACGGTTCGGAAGTCAAGAGCGTCGAGCTCGAACGCCATATCATGGAGGGCATCACGATCCTCGAGCGCCGCAACACCCTCGAATTCATGCGCGACTATGCATCCGACCTCTTCGAGGCGCAGACCGGCTCGACATGGCGGCCGCGCACCGGCTCGAAGGTCAATCACGCCAACATGAGCGCGGCGATGATCGATAGCAGAGATTTCCTCTCTGCCCGCCGCCGCGCCGAGACCGAGGTGCTGATCTCGGTCGGCACCAAGATCGCCTTCGGCGGCGGCCTCGACTATATCGATCACGACCGGATCTGGGCGGCCCTCGACACGGCGCTCGCCAAGCACACCGACATGGTGCTGCTGCATGGCGGTTCCCCGAAAGGCGCTGAGCGCATCGCGGCGTGCTGGGCATCCCGCGGCGTGACGCAGGTCGCCTTCAAGCCGAATTGGTCGAAGCACGCGAAGGCCGCCCCGTTCCGCCGCAACGACGAGATGCTCTCCGTGATGCCGGCAGGCGTCATCATCTTCCCGGGCTCCGGCATCACCGAAAACCTTCGCGACAAGGCCCGCCGCTTCGGCATCACCGTCTGGGAGCTGACAGGAGGCGGCGCGTGAGCACCGTTTTCTTGCAAATCTGGAAAATCTGGATATTATGGAGATCGATGAAGGAGAGAGACTATGCGGCACTTTACGACAGGCGATCTCAATAAACAGGTCGGTGACGTCACAGACGCCGCCGCCCGCGAACCGGTGGTGCTAACGAAGCACAGGAAACCACGCTTCGTGCTCATGAGCTACGATCATTACGAGCGCATGCGCACTGGCGGCGATCTGCGCGAGGTACATCGTGCATCGCAGATGCCCGATGCGCACGAAGAGTTGTTCGGTTTGGCAATCGACCGGCTGGTGCGCGGCGAAGGCTATGACGATGAGCCGTGAATATCTACCTGGTCAGGTCATCACATATCCATATCTCTGGACTTGGCAGAACGAGCGCGATGAAACCGAAGGCCGAAAGGCCCGCCCGACCTGTGTCGTTGTCGCCGTGCGTGGTGCCAATGATGGCCTGACTCATTTGGCGCTTCTCGCCATCACGACACAACCGCCGCAGGCCGATCGGATTGCCTTGGAGGTTTCCGCAATTGAGTGCCGGCGCGCCGGTCTCGGCGATCTCAAGCAATGCTGGGTGATCGTCGATGAGTATAACTATGACATCGCCGAGCGTTCTTGGTACATTGAGCCCGACAAGAAAACCCTTGGGCGGTTCAGCAAGACATTCATGATGAAGATCGCGACCGCTTTCGGAAGCGCACGCAACTCCGGACGTCGTGTAAGCCGTCTCGACTGACCCGATGCGTACGCCTTGGAGTCTAATCTCCAAGTGCGATCGCTTCTCGTAACCGCATCTCCAGCACATCGAAAGACCAAACATGACGATGCTCCGAGATGCCATAACCATGGCTGCGCTCGCCCACGACGGACAGACCGATAAGATTGGCGCGCCCTATATCTTCCATCCATTGCGAGTGGCCTCAACATTTTCGGACGAGATGCTGCAGGTGATCGCCGTGTTGCACGACGTTGTCGAGGACACAGACACGGCGCTTTCAGATATCGACGCCCGGTTCCCGCAGGCTGTCGTTAATGCGGTTGAGGCGCTCACCCGGCGCAGCGAGGAAAGCTACAAAAAGTTCATCGATCGTGTGGCGCTGAATCCGAACGCTAGACTGGTGAAAATTGCCGACATCCGTGACAACCTTCGCCCTGGCGCCGAACACCTTCGTCTGCGGCATGAGGCGGCATTGGAGGTGCTGGAGCAAGATTAAAGCGACACATAGGGATAGGATCGTCAGGCAGGAGAAGGTGGCCTGCGGCCACTATCGCAGCTCCGCGTCCAGTTCCGTGTCGATGATGTCCAGGGCGGACACAGGTAGCATCTCCCCGCGCCGGAATTCGTCCTCCGCCTTTAGCAAGGATCGGACCGCATAACGACGGTCTTCCCCGTGCGCCATATCTTCGCGGATCAGCGCGCGCATGTTCACTCGGCGTGCATTTCATCGGGAAAACTTACATGCAGGTTGGCGGTCATGGCCGCGCCCTCCCGGATGGCTTTGTCGTTCTGGATTTCGATCCCCGTGAGTTCAATGTCAATATTTGACATCCGTATGACAGCTACGACGTTGGCAATGAAGGGCATCGCCGCAGGTCTCGGGCGGGCGCTGGCACGGCTGGTTCCCTCTTTCTCCCCGCGCAGCAAACGCGGGCCGAAGGCCGGCTTCACCATCTGCCGGCCCGCGGAACGGCTTGGCCGTTCCGCTCCTTCGAGACGATGCGGTCGCTGAGAGGGCGAGGCGGGCCGGGAGGGGCAGGTCTGTTGGTGGATAAAGGAGAGCGACCATGGCGATGATATTCATAGGCGGATCACGCGACATATTCGAGCTGCCGGAACCGGTGATAGCGCGCATCGGCGCGATGATCGCCGCCGAGCATGGCCTGCTCGCCGGCTACGGCTATGACCGACGACAAAGGAGGCGGTCATGGAGACCCACAGTAGAACGCGACCGGGTGCGCCGCGGCAATACCTCGCCCATTCCCTCTATTCGGCCGATCTTGGCGGACACGATCCAGGCCGCTATCGCGCCGTACGCCACCATGCGCCCCCGATGCCCCGGCTCTCGTGCGTCCCGGTATGGCTGTGCGCACGTCCTACGGCACCGGCGGCATCGTCATCGCGGTCAAAGGACCCGCCATTCATATCGCCCAGGACGGTAACGAGTATCCGCATTTCACGATCGTCTATGTCCCGGCCGATCTGTGTGGCCGACACTCGAAGCTGGATCACAACTGGATCAACGAGTGCGTTGTTGTCGATGGGCGCATTCTGAAGCTGCGCGAAGCCAACAGCGACGAGGTTTTCGTCGAGGCCATGGCTCCCGGTCCATCCTGATCGATCGCGATCAAACGCCCGCCTGCCGTTTCCATCTCCCCGCCAGGCCCGGTGCTCGCGAGAGCGCCGAGCCTGTTCACGTTTCAGGAGAGTCCTATGACCCTCTCACCATGTGCCCATTCGCCCACCGCCGCGCCGGTCTTCCTCAACTTCCGTTCCGAGATCGTCCAGCCGGTGTGCTTTGCCGTCGTCTATTGGGACGGTCCGGGCGACACACTCTACGCCTTCGAGGATCGTGACGCTTTCGACCGCCAGCGCCTCTGCGCGGAGCGCAACCTCGTCCATGTCCAACAAATGTCCGCCGGCGAAGCCGCGGCGTGGATCGCTGCCGGCGGCAAGGCCGTGCTGCACGAAGTCTCGGTTGCCGGCATCGCTGCATTCGGGAACCTCAAGCTCGCGCCCGGCTGAAGGCCGGGCGCCGCCGCCCGTGCCGCCGAGAGGGAGAGAGGGGCCGGGAAGGTGTGGCCTGGCGGGGTTGGAGAGCGCCCGGCGGCCGGCTCCTTTCCGCTCTCGATGAGGTTTCCCATGAACGCTCGGTCCTCCTTTGCCACGAACCCGTTTGCCAGCAAGCCCCGCTTGCCCGAACAACGCAGCCGCGCCAGCACCATCCTTGCAGCCGGGAGTGCGCTCGTGCCACTTCTCGAAGCCGGCCAGTCCATCACATCGGCCCACCTGCGCGCCGTCCTCACCACGGAATCCGGCGGCTCGGACGCCGAGGGATTCTGGTCGTGGAAGGACGCATACGAGGCGACCGAAGTCGCACAGGTGCTCTTCCTTCGCAAATTCGGCTTGGCTATATCCGCCCGGACGAATGCGCCGGAGGCGGCTCTTTCCATCCTGACCCGGCTCGCGGCGCTCAACCCGACGCACACGCGCCGATCCGAGGAAAGCCAGAGACTCCAGCAGTTTTCGACGCCCGTCGAACTTGCCTATGTTGCGGCGCGGGCCGCCTCCATCAAGGCGGACGACGTCCTGCTCGAGCCGTCCGCCGGGACCGGCCTCATGGCGATCTTCGGCGAGCTCGCCCACGCGCGCCTCGTGCTCAACGAATATGCGCCGGTTCGACACGCCCTCCTCGAACATCTGTTTCCCGGAGCACCGGTCACGCACCACGACGCGGCCCATATCGATGACTATCTCGATCGCGCCGCTCGCCCCACCGTCGTGTTGATGAACCCGCCGTTCTCCGCCGGGGCACATGTTGAGGGCCGCATGGCCGATGCAGCATGGCGGCATCTCACCTCGGCTTTCGCCCGTCTCGCTTCGGGCGGCCGCCTTGTCGCCATCACCGGCTCCAGCCTTTCTCCCGACAACCTGAAGTGGCGTGACGCCTTCCTTCACTTGCAGGAGCGCGGCACGGTCGCGTTCAGCGCAGCGATCGCCGGCAGTGTCTTCGCCCGCCACGGCACGACGATGGAAACGCGGCTGACGGTCATCGACAAGATTGCGGCGGCCGATCCGACGAAGCTGGTTGAAAGTCGCGGTGTCGCACCCGATCTTACCACATTGCTCTCCTGGATCTCGGGCCTGCCGCCGCGCTCTCCGTCGGCGGCATCGAACTCCATAGGCGCGCTGTCCAACGGCATTCTGCGGGCCTGCGCCGCGAAAATGGCTGCGCGCAAGGCCGCCGAAACACTGCGCCCCGCCGCTGTCGCGGGATTGCGGCCGAGCCCCGTGGTCTCTCCCCGCGCACCGACCCGGGCGTCATTGGCCCCCGCGCCTGCCCATGAGGAGATCGTCGAACTCGCCTACGAACTGCGCGATGCGCCGCCGTCGACGCGTCTGGATGCCGCCGACGGCATCTACGAGCCCTACGAGCTGCGAGCGATCCGCATTCCGGACGCCCAGCCGCATCCCGACAAGCTGGTCGAGTCGGTCGCCATGGCATCGGTCGCCCCGCCCAAGCCGAGCTATCGGCCCCACCTCCCCAAGAGCGTGATCACCGCCGGCGATCTGTCGGACGCCCAGCTCGAAAGCGTGATCTATGCCGGCGAAGCCCATTCGGGCCATTTCGCCGGTTCTTGGAAAGTCGATGCCTCCTTCGACAATCTCACCGCCGTCAGCCCGGAAACCGAAGGCGCGGTGCGATACCGTCGTGGGTGGTTTCTGGGTGACGGCACGGGAGCCGGGAAGGGCCGACAGGCCGCGGGCATCATTCTCGACAGCTGGCTAAAGGGTCGCCGGCGGCACGTCTGGATCTCCAAGTCCGAGACGCTGATCGAGGATGCCCAACGCGACTGGAGCGCGCTCGGTCAGGAGAAGCTGCTGGTCACGCCTCTCTCGCGCTTCCGGCAGGGCAAGCCGATCAAGCTGGACGAGGGCATCTTGTTCGTGACCTTCGCGACGCTCCGCACGGACGAACGCGAGGGGAAGTCCTCCCGCGTTCAGCAGATCGTCGATTGGCTCAGCGAGGGAGAAGGTAAGGAGGGCGTGGTCGATGAAGCGAGGCTATTCGACGGCGTCATCATCTTCGACGAGGGCCATTCCATGGCCAATGCCGCCGGCGGCAAGTCCGACCGTGGCGACAAGGCTGCCTCCCAGCAGGGCCGCGCCGGCCTTCGCCTTCAGCGCGCGCTGCCCGACGCACGCGTCGTTTATGTCTCGGCGACCGGTGCATCCGAGGTCGAGTCGCTCGCCTATGCGGAACGGCTCGGTCTTTGGGGCAGCGCCGACTTCCCCTTCGCCACGCGCAGCGAGTTCATTGCCGCCGTCGAGGATGGCGGCGTCGCGACCATGGAGGTGCTGGCGCGCGACCTCAAGGCGATGGGCCTTTATGCCTCTCGCTCGTTGTCGTTCGAGGGCGTCGAATACGAGATCCTCGAACATGCGCTGACCGAGGAGCAGATCCGCATCTACGATTCCTATGCCGAGGCCTATCAGGTGATCCACAATCGCCTCGATCAGGCGTTGGAAGCGTGCAGCATCACCTCGGCGACCGGCACGCTCAACAAAAACGCCAAAGCCGCGGCGCGCTCCGCCTTCGAGAGCACGAAGCAGCGTTTCTTCAATCATCTTTTGACGAGCATGAAGACGCCGACGCTGATCAGCACGATCAACCAGGACGTGGCGGACGGTCATGCCGCCATTGTCCAGCTCATCTCGACGGGACAATCGATAACTGAACGGCGGCTCGCCGAAATCCCGACAGAGGAATGGAACGACATTCAGGTGGACGTGACCCCGCGCGAGATCGTCGCGGAGTACCTGATGAACTCGTTCCCGACAGCGCTCTTCGAGGAATATTCGGACGACGAGGGCAATCTGCTTTCCCGACCTGCCTATGACGGCGACGGCAATCCGGTCTTGTGCCGCGAGGCCGTCGCCCGCCGTGACGAATTGCTGGAAAAGCTCGGTAGCCTGCCGGCGATCCCGACCGCGCTCGACCAGATCGTCCAGCACTTCGGGACGCAAAAGGTTGCCGAGATCACCGGGCGCTCCCGTCGCATCGTTCGCCGGGATGGTGACGGCGCCTTTGCACGCTTTGCCGTCGAGAGCCGGCCGGGCAGCGCCAATCTCGACGAGACGCGCGCCTTCATGGATGACCGGAAGCCGATCCTCGTCTTCTCGGAAGCCGGTGGAACCGGGCGCTCCTACCATGCCGATCTTGGCGCGAAGAACCAGCGCCAGCGCCTGCACAACCTGCTCGAAGCCGGCTGGCGCGCCGATGTCGCGATCCAGGGCCTCGGGCGCAGCCATCGCACCAACCAGGCCCAGCCGCCGCGCTTCCGGATGGTCGCGACCGATGTGAAGGCCGAGCGGCGGTTTCTCTCGACGATCGCCCGGCGGCTCGACACGCTCGGCGCGATCACCCGTGGCCAGCGCCAGACCGGCGGGCAGGGCATGTTCCGCAGCGAGGACAATCTCGAATCCCAATACGCCCGCGATGCGCTCAGGCAATTCTACAAGCGCGTCCATAGCGGTGCGGTCACCGGCTGCTCGCTGGAAACCTTCGAGACGATCACGGGCCTCTCACTCTGCGACGAGGATGGTGGGTTGAGGGATGAATTGCCGCCGATCCACACCTTCCTCAATCGCATGCTGGCGCTGACCATTGCCATGCAAAACGTCCTCTTCGAGTCCTTCGAGGAACTGCTGGCGGCCCGCATCGAGGGTGCCATCGCCGCCGGCGTCTACGACAAGGGCCTGGAGACGCTGACGGCCGATCGCATGACGCTGAAGGATCGCAAGCTGGTCTACACTCATCCGGTCACGGGCGCGCAGTCGCACCTTCTGACCATCGAGCGCCTGGACCGCAACCGGCCGATGCTCCTTGAGGATGCCCTTCGTCTGGTGGCGCGGGATCCGCGCGCGAAGTTGATGATCAACGCAAAGTCCGATCGCGCCGCGGTTATGGCCCCGACACGCTCCATCATGCTCGACGACGGCTCGCTCCAGCCGCGCGTCGCGCTGATCCGGCCGATGGACGAACTGCGCTTCGAGATCCGTCATCTCGAAGAGACGAACTGGGAGGAGGCGGACGAACAGGTGTTCGCCGCCGCCTGGAATGCCGAGGTCGCCAAGGTGCCGGAATTCTCGACCTCGACCTTGCATGTCGTCTCGGGCCTGCTACTGCCGATCTGGAAACTGCTGCCGCAGGATTATTGCCGGGTCTACCGCCTGCAGACCGACGATGGCGAGCGCATCGTCGGCCGCGTGATCGCCCCGGCCGGCCTCTCCCGGCTGTGCAACAATTTCGGGATCGACCGGAGCGAGGTGCTCGACCCGGAGCAGGCTTGGCGGTCGGTGGTCGATGGCTCCTCAATCATCAGCCTTGCCGGTGAGATGACGGTGCGCCGCGTCCGGGTCATGAACGACAACCGCGTCGAATTGACCGGCTTCACGGACGGGATGCGCGACTGGCTGCGCGCGATCGGCCTGTTTTCGGAGATGATCGCATGGAAGCTGCGCTTCTTCATTCCGGTCACCGAGGAAGGCGCTGCAATCCTTTCGCGCCTGATGCAGCGTCATCGGTTGCTCGATGTCGTCAGCCGGAATTGAAGGAGGATCGCCATGCTATCGGCCTCCGAACTGGCGAACCGTCTTGCGCGCGATGCCGAGGCGGTCTGCCGGCACTATTTCTCCGCCGGCCGCAGGGCCGGCAATTACTGGATCGTCGGCGACACCGCCAACAGCAAGGGCAAGTCGCTCTACGTTCATCTGTCCGGTCCACGCGCCGGCCGGTGGACCGAATATGGTGCGGCGCGGGTTACGTTACGGTTCGGCGATCAGGCGCTGCCCTGCAGACGGTCGACGGTTTCCACGCAACAGAATGTCAGCACGCGGGGGATTTCGTGATGCCCCGCGATGCTTCCGAACTGGCACGCCGTTTGGCTCGCGACGCCGAGGCGGTCTGCCGCCATTATCTGTCCAACGGCCGGCGTCGGGGCCGCTACTGGACGGTGGGCGACGCTCGCAACACGCCCGGCCGATCGATGTTCGTCCGGCTGAGTGGACCGGAATCCGGCCCCGGCGCTCAGGGGCATTGGACCGACGCCGCCTCGAGCGAGTATGGCGACCTTCTCGATGTCATCCGGGAGAGCTGCGGGTTCATCGACTTTCGCGATGTCGCCGATGAGGCGCGGCGCTTTCTGAGCCTGCCGCGCGACGAGCCGCACGGCACCCTGAAATCCTCTCGTTCGCCTGCCTCTGCCGGATCGCCGAAGGCCTCGCGGCGGCTCTTCGCCATGTCGCAGCCGATCCCTGGAACGCTGGTCGAGGCCTATCTAGGCCACCGCGCCATCACCATGCTTGCTGGAACCGGATCACTGCGTTTCCATCCCCGATGCTTCTACAAGCCCGATGAGCATTCCCCGACTGAGACCTGGCCGGCGATGATCGCCGCCGTCACCGATCTTTCCGGCACCATCACCGGCGTGCATCGGACCTGGCTCGCCCCGGACGGCTCAGGCAAGGCGCCGCTCGATATCCAGAGGAAGGCGATGGGTGGTCTTCTCGGTCATGCCGTCCGCTTTGGGGTGGTCGAGGATGTTCTCGCTGTCGGAGAAGGCATCGAGACGATGCTGTCGTTGCGGTGCGCATTGCCTGCCATGCCGATGGCGGCCGCGCTGTCGGCCAACCACCTTGCCGCCCTTCTGTTTCCGCCCGCGCTGCGCAGGCTCTACATCGCCCGCGACGCCGACGCCGCGGGCGACATGGCCTTTGCAGCATTGTCCGAACGCGCCGAAGCCGCAGGTATCGAGGCGCTCGCTCTGTCGCCGCGCATGGGCGACTTCAACGAAGACCTGCAGGCCTTCGGCCTCGCCAAGCTACGAGCCAACCTCCAATACCAAATCATCCCGACGGACAGGAGGCGGTTTATGCGCATCGGAGCGGCCAGCAAAAAGTGACCGGCTCGCTGTCTTGACAGCGGCTATGTATCCTTTATTCTGGATATATGGATAATAATACGGCAATCGCGGCGCTCGGTGCCCTGGCCCAGACCACGCGGCTGGAGACCTTCCGGCTTCTCGTTCGGCACGAGCCTGATGGCATCCCGGCCGGCGAACTGGCCCGCCTTATCGACGTGCCGCAGAACACGATGTCGGCCCATCTCGCGACGCTGTCGCGGGCGGGACTGGTCACGAGCGAACGGCAGAGCCGATCGATCATTTACCGCGCCGCCCTCAACGGCCTGCGTGAGCTGACGCTGTTCCTGCTGAAGGACTGCTGCGGCGGATCGACGGAACTTTGCGCCCCGCTGATCGCCGAGTTGGCACCCTGCTGCAGCCCCGAGGCGAAGGTGTCATGAGCATCATCAGGCTGGAGCAGATCACAGGCAGCGATGCCGGCCTCAAGGCGGCTTTGACCGACGCCCATCTGCCCATAGACGACATCGAGGATGGCGGCCGGACCTTCTTCAAGGCGCTGTCAGCCGAAGGCCAGATCGTTGGCTTCTCCGGTCTCGAGCGCTGCGATGGCGACTACCTCCTCCGCTCGGTCGTCGTGCATCCGGATCGGCGCGGATCCGGTCTCGGCAAAGCCATGGTCGAGGGGACGGTGGCGAGTCTCGCCCCTGGCGGCGCCGTCTTCCTCGCGACGACGAGCGCGGCGCCCTTCTTTGCGCGCATCGGATTTTCCGAAGTCCAGCGCGATAGCGTACCCGCAGCGGTGCTGGCGACGCGCCAGCTTTCCTCCATCTGCCCATCGTCAGCGACCATCATGAAGCTTATCAAGCCGCCGACCTAACCGCGGACCACGACCATGACCGACAAGACCGACAACGTGCTGTTCCTCTGCACGGGCAATTCCGCTCGTTCTATTCTCGCCGAATCCGTCCTCGACAAGGAAGGCGGCGGACGGTTCAAAGCCTATTCCGCCGGCAGCCAGCCGAAGGGGGAGGTCAATCCGCACGCCCTGACGGAATTGGAGGCGCTCGGCTATCCCTCGACGGGCTTCTTGTCGAAGAGCTGGGACACGTTCGCCGAACCCGATGCCCCGCAGATGGATTTCATCTTCACCGTCTGCGATAGCGCCGCCGGCGAAGCCTGCCCGGTCTGGATCGGCCATCCGACGACGGCCCATTGGGGCGTCGAGAATCCGGCCGCCGTCGTCGGATCGGACGCCAAGATTCAGCGCGCCTTCGCCCAGGCCGCCCGTTTCCTCAAGAACAGGATCATGGCCTTCATCAATCTCCCGCTCGCCTCGATCGAACGAATGGCGATCGAGACCAGGCTTCGCCAGATCGGTGCGATGGAGGGCACGACCAGCCTCGAAGGAAAGTCCGCCTGATGTCCACGTTCGAACGCTATCTCACCATCTGGGTCTTCCTCTGCATCATTGTCGGCGTGGCCCTTGGCCATTTCATGCCCGGTCTCTTCCAGAGCATCGGCGCGGCTGAGGTCGCCAAGGTGAACATTCCCGTCGCGATCCTGATCTGGCTGATGATCATTCCGATGCTGCTCAAGATCGATTTCCGGTCTCTGGCGCAGGTCGGCACCTATTGGCGCGGTATCGGCGTCACGCTGATCATCAACTGGGCCGTCAAGCCGTTTTCCATGGCGCTGCTCGGCTGGCTGTTCATCGGCTGGCTGCTGCGCCCCTATCTGCCGGCCGATCAGATCGACTCCTATATCGCCGGCCTGATTATCCTGGCCGCTGCGCCCTGCACGGCCATGGTGTTCGTCTGGAGCAACCTGACGCGCGGCGAGCCGTTGTTCACGCTGTCACAGGTCGCGCTGAACGACGCGATCATGGTCGTCGCCTTCGCGCCGATCGTCGGCCTGCTGCTCGGCCTCTCCGCCATCACCGTGCCGTGGGACACGCTTGTCCTGTCGGTTGCCCTCTATATCGTCGTGCCCGTCATCATGGCACAGGTCATCCGCCATCGGCTTACGGCCGACGGAACGACGCGGGCGCTGGATGGAATGCTTGCGACGTTGCAACCGGTCTCGCTGATGGCGCTGCTCGCGACGCTGGTTCTTCTCTTCGCCTTCCAGGGCGAGCAGATCATCGCCCAGCCCGCTGTGATCGGCTTGCTCGCCGTGCCGATCCTGATCCAGGTCTATTTCAACTCCGGGCTCGCCTATCTGCTCAACCGGATGACCGGCGAGCGGCATTGCGTTGCCGGCCCATCGGCTCTGATCGGCGCCAGCAATTTCTTCGAGCTTGCGGTCGCCGCCGCCATCAGCCTGTTCGGCTTCCAGTCCGGTGCCGCGCTCGCCACTGTCGTCGGTGTGCTGATCGAGGTTCCGGTGATGCTCTCGGTTGTCTGGATCGTGAACCGCTCGAAGGATTGGTACGAGGCTGCCCCCGCCGTTTCCCGAAGCACCGTTACCGAAAGGCAATGACCATGGACGCCATCATCTACCACAACCCCGCCTGCGGAACGTCCCGCAACACGCTGGCGCTGATCCGCGCGGCCGGGATCGAGCCTGTTGTCATCGAATATGTGCACGAGCCGCCGACGCGCGAGCAGCTTGCGACGATGATTTCAGATGCCGGGCTGACGGTCCGGGAAGCCATCCGCGAAAAAGGCACGCCCTATGCTGAGCTCGGTCTCGACAACCCGGACCTCACCGACGGCCAGTTGCTCGACGCAATGATCGAAACGCCTATCCTCATCAACCGTCCCTTCGTCGTGACGCTGCTCGGCACGCGGCTCGCCCGCCCGTCCGAGGCCGTGCTCGACATCCTGCCCGACACCTTCAAGGGGCCGTTCTTCAAGGAGGACGGCGAAGAGGTTCTCGACCAGGAAGGAAAGCGCATTGCCTGACACGTTCCCCGCTTTGCAGGATCAGCACCTGCGCACGACCGACGTCGATGCCCTGCGCCCTTCGTTCTCGACGCACAAGCCCCGTATCCTGATCTTGTACGGCTCGCTGCGCGAGATCTCGTATAGCCGCTTGCTCGCATTCGAGGCCCGCCGGCTGCTCGAGCGGCTCGGATGCGAAGTTCGTGTCTTTGACCCGAGGGGTCTGCCGCTCCCTGACGAGGCGCCAGTGAGTCACCCGAAGGTGCAGGAACTGCGCGAGCTTTCCCAATGGTCGGAAGGCCAGGTCTGGGTGAGCCCGGAACGCCACGGCGCGATGACCGGCATCATGAAGTCGCAGATCGACTGGATACCGCTCTCGGTCGGATCGGTTCGGCCGACCCAAGGAAAGACCCTCGCCGTGATGGAGGTCTCGGGCGGCAGCCAGTCCTTCAATGCCGTCAACCAGATGCGGATCCTCGGTCGCTGGATGCGGATGATCACCATCCCCAACCAGTCCTCCGTCGCCAAGGCCTATCAGGAATTCGACGCCGACGGCCGGATGAAGCCCTCGTCCTATTACGACCGGGTGGTGGACGTCTGCGAGGAACTGGTGAAGTTCACCGTCCTGACGCGCGATGCTTCCCCCTACCTCACCGACCGCTACAGCGAGCGCAAGGAACAGGCGGCCGAGCTTGAGAAGCGTGTATCGTTGCGGTCAATTTGACGGGCTCGGCGCGGCGACGAGGCTCCGCTTCGTCGCCATCGCCACCGCGACAAACGCCGCAATACCGATCGAGCCGAGTGCGGCGCTCAAGACGAGCGGCGCACGTCATGGCCGCCATGCCAATGGTCTCGGCGCTGACTGCCAAGCACCTCGCCACCTTCGAGCTGCCTTCCGGTTGCGTGCGTCTCTACATCGCCGCGGATGCGGATGCCGCCGGCCGGAACGGCATCGAGCGATTGAAGTGCCGGGCGCGCGCCTGCGGGATCCTGCCGCTGGTGCTCGCCCCGGAACTTGGCGACTTCAATGACGATCTGCGGCTGGACCCGAGCCGGCTCATCGCCAGTCTGAGAGCACAGCTCGCCCGGGAAGACGCAACCGTCTTTCTGCCGTCGTGATGAGGCCGTGATGAGGAGATGCAGCGGGGTGGGAGCGGCGAAGGAGAGGGCAGGGCATATCGCTCGCCGCACGGAGGACCGCGCCCGCGGGCCTGCCGAGAGGCGACCCTTACCATCAGGCGTTCAGGCCTCCAACCGCCGGGGCCCCAAGTTTTTTCCCCGCGCCGGCTCCGCCGGCGCTCCTCGCGGAGCAAAAAACCTGTCCCCGGCGGCCCGGCGCTGCGCTGGGCCGCGGCGCAAGCGCCGCGGTTCCGGCCCGCCCGCCGGATGGAAGGGACCGCCGTCAGGCCGCGAGAGGCGCGGCCCCAACCGACGGAGACCATCATGAACGTCCTGCTTCCCATCGACGCCGCTGTCGAGCCCCGCCACGCATCGTCCCCGACCGACCGCATCATCTACGAAATGCAGGTCTTCGGTTATCGTCCCTTCCAGGACGAGCCGGATCCGCGCCCCCTGCCGGCGGAGTCGGTCGTCCAGTCCGCGCTGACCGCGATGTTCGACGCCATGTTCGAGATGCTCGGCGACACGCGCCTGGAACCCGATCTCGAAGACATGCTCTGGTCGACCGTCAATCTCTTCCACCGCGCCGGCGAGCGCATCCAGCGCGAGCTGCAGCGCAACGAGGACGCCCAGCGAAACGGACAGCGCGAGCAGGACGGCTCGGAGGTGAAGAGCGTCGAGCTCGAACGCCATGTCATGGAGGGCATCTCGCTCCTCGAGCGTCGCAACGCCTTCGAGTTCATGCGCGATTTCGCCGGCGACCTCTTCGAGGCGCAGACCGGCTCGGCATGGCGGCCGCGCACCGGCTCGAAGGTCAATCACGCCAACATGACCGCGGCGGTGATCGATAGCAGAGACTTCCTTTCCGCCCGCCGGCGCGTCGAGACCGAGGTTCTGATCCCGGCCGGCACCAAGATCGCCTTCGCAGGCGGCCTGGACTACAACGATCACGAGCGGATCTGGGCCGCGCTCGACAAGGCGCTCGCCAGGCACGCCGACATGGTGCTGCTACACGGCGGCTCGCCGAAGGGCGCTGAACGCATTGCAGCGTGCTGGGCCGAATCCCGCGGCGTGACGCAGGTCGCCTTCAAGCCGAATTGGTCGAAGCACGCGAAGGCCGCCCCGTTCCGCCGCAACGACGAGATGCTCTCCGTCATGCCGGCAGGCGTCATCATCTTCCCGGGCTCCGGCATCACCGAAAACCTTCGCGACAAGGCCCGCCGCTTCGGCATCAGGGTCTGGGAACTGAAAGGAGACGGCGCGTGAGCGCCGTTTTCCTTCATGTGGCTCGATGCTCAGCCCTTGCATTTCCGAAGGAATGTGTACGCATTTCCTCGGAAATGGAGCGACGCAATGGCTGGACCTCGACAAAACACATCGTCTCCACGCCGTGTCGGTGTGCGGGAGTTTCGCGGCAACCCGACATCCTTCCTGCGGCAGGTCGAGGACGGGCAGCGCTTCGTCCTGACGTCCCACCACAAGATCGTTGCCGAGATCGGCCCGCCCTCATCCGACGTCGCAATCCGCAAGCCGGGTGCCTTGCGCGGCAAGATCAAGCTTGCCGATGATTTCGACGCTCTGCCTGCGGACGTCCTGAAGGTGATGGAAGAGGGGGCGTGAGACTTCTGCTCGATACCCACACGCTTCTGTGGTGGTTGAATGACGACGAGAAACTGGGCGGGCGTTCACGCAGCCTTATCGGCGACCCCGCAAACGACGTTCTTGTCAGCGCGGTTTCCCTACGGGAGATCACCGTGAAGCTGCGCATCGGCAAGCTCGATGCGGATATCTCTGAAATTCTTGGCATCCTCCCGGGCGAAGGCTTTCAGCGCCTGGACATCACCGATGCCCATTTGATTGCGCTGGCCGGACTCGCGATTCACCATCGCGATCCGTTCGATCATCTCCTCATGGCGCAGGCGCTCGCCGAGGGTGCGCATTTCGTTTCCGAAGATCGGAACGTACCACTCTATGGTGCTTCCTTCCTGGCCCGCTCGGAACCTGCTGCTTGACCAACTCCATGGCCGGCGCGGGTGACCAAAATGCTCAAGCCAGTTCCTGGGCGACCCCGATAGACAGCCCTTCAGGCGTGCGTATATCGCAGAGCCGACAAACGTCCTTATTTCCCGGATTCTGGCATCGCCGAAAACCTTCGCGACATTGGCCCGCCGTTTCGGTATCACCGTCATGGCCGATAGCCTGAGCAAGGCGATGCGCTTCTGGATCCTTCACGTTAAGACCCATTTGGCAACAGGTCGCTGGCACCTATGCACGCGGTGAGATCTGCCGCCTGTGCGGGTAGGGCAGGCAATGGAGGGGCTGGGGGCCGAAAGTCATCTATGAGCGGGATGAGTGGGAATGTTTCCTATGATGAATTCTTGCTGGATAAAGCATAAAGGCTGCGTTGTGCATGAGTTGTTATTTTATATTTAAAAAATAAATTATTTTATTACTGCGAATTATAGAGATTTTGTTATTTTTATATTTAGTTTCCTAAATTTATTCGGAAGTTCTCTTCGTTCTGAATTTTTAGAGCTGTAGGAATTCGTCGGCACGGCGGCAACGGCATGCAATCTTGTAGAAAGAATTTTTTTCTCATGTTAAAGATATTTTTGCGGGAAAAATTTCACGCTGTTGAATTATATTCGACTGCGTAAAACTATTTATTGAAATAATATTCCTTGGGTATAAATGGAAAATGAGGATAAATTTAGGTTCTGTCTGTATGTATATCATTGATTTGACATAATATTACGTGAATGTTAGCTTTTGTGCGTATTTAATTGTGCATGGGGCTGAATATGCTTGAAAAATCGGGTGCTATCGCCACCCTTATGGGGGTTTCCTTTCTTTCCGTCGGCATGATTTCCACCTTGCCCGGTATGGCGAATGCGCAGGACGCTGCCGCTTGCGGGACCGAGAGGAAGATCGACATCGCGGAAATGACCTGGCCATCGGCGGCGGCGCTTGCGCATATCCATGCGATCATCCTGGAGCACGGCTACGGCTGCTCGGTGGAGATCGTGACGGGCGACACCGTTCCGACCTCCGCCTCGATGATTTCGCGCGGCGCGCCCGCAATCGCGCCGGAACTGTGGACCAGCACGGTCGAGGAGGCCTGGGAGAAAGGCATCGCGGACGGCATTGTCGTCAAGCTCGGCGATGCCATCACCGACGGTACGGTCGAGGGCTGGTTCATCCCGCGCTACGTGCAGGAGAAACATCCCGAACTGACGAGCGCCGAAGCGGTGATCGCCCGGCCCGATCTTTTCCCGGACCCGGAGAGCGGCGACAAGGGGCGGCTGTATTCCTGCCCTCCCGGCTGGGCGTGCGAGCTGTCGACATCGGCGCTTTATGAAGCCTTCGGCATGTCCGGCAAGGGGTGGAACCTGTTTTCGCCGGGATCCGGCGGTGCGCTCGACGCCTCGATCGCGCGCGCCTTCACCCGTGAGGAGCCGATCCTGTTCTACTACTGGGGGCCGACCTCGATCCTCGGTAAATACGATGCGGTTCAGCTCGATCTCGGGCCGGCGAAGCCGGACGTCTACGCCTGCAACACGGACACCGATTGCACCGATCCACCCGGCGTCACCGCCTATCCGTCTTCCCCGGCGATCATCGGCGCGGCCTCCTGGCTGCCGAAGGAAGCGCCGGCCGTCGCCGCCTACCTGGCCAAGGCCGGATTGAGCAATGCCCAGATCAGTTCGCTTCTCGTCTATGGCGACGAGAACAAGGCGGACGCAGCCGAGACGGCCCGCAACTTCCTCAAGACCGAGCAGGACGTGTGGACGAAGTGGGTTCCGGACGCGGTTGCCGGGAAGGTGCGGGCCTTCCTGGATTGATGCCGCTGCGGCTATTTCCATGCCTGCATGCGACCGGGCCGTCCGCCCGGTCGCATTTTCTTCCGGCAGGCTTTCCAATTGCATATCGTAAGGGGGACGGATGTTTCCGGAACTGATCGACACGCGGCCGCTTCGGCGCGCTGTGGACGACGGGTTAGGCTGGGTTGTGCGCAACTGGGGTGGGGAACTCGAGGCCGCGGCCCATCCGCTACTGGTGCTGCTGAATTGGATCGAGCGGTTGCTCATCGCAACGCCGTGGTGGCTGTTCATCGGCTTCTTCGTCGGCCTCGCCTTCTTGGCGACGCGCAACTGGCGGCTGCCGCTGGTCGTCTTCCTGGGGCTGGTCTTTCTCGGCCTGATGCAGCTGTGGCGCGACGCGATGATAACCACGGCGCTGATGATCGCAGCGACCTTGACGGCGATCGTCGTCTCCATTCCCGTCGGTGTGGGGATGTCCCGCTCCGAGCGTGCGCGCCAGATGGTGACGCCCGTGCTCGACCTCATGCAGACCCTGCCGAGCTTCGTCTACCTCATTCCGACGGTGATGATCTTCGGGCCGGGCAAGATACCGGCGCTGCTTGCGACCATCGTATATGCCTCGCCGCCCCTGATACGGCTGACGGATCTCGGCCTGCGCAACGTGGACCCGGCGGTGATGGAGGCGAGCCGCGCCTTCGGCACCTCATCGACGCAACGTCTGTTCGGGGTGCAGATCCCGCTCGCGCTGCCCACCATCCTTGCCGGCATCAACCAGACGACGATGATGGCGCTCGCCATGGTCGTCATTGCCTCGATGATCGGCGCTGGCGGACTTGGCTACCAGGTGCTCCAGGGCATCGGCCGGCTGGAGGTCAGCCGCGGGCTGTTCGCAGGCCTCGGCATCGTCGCGCTTGCCATCGTCTTCGATCGCATCACCCAAGCCTATGGCCGCCGCCTGCAGGAGCGGATCGGTGTCGGGGAGGTCCGCTGATGACAGACCATATCCAGCTTCCCAATTCCGCGCTCTCTGCCGGTCCAGATGATCTTTCCATCGTCATGCGGGGCGTCACCAAGATCTTCGGCCCCGATCCGCAGGCGGCGCTGGCGCTGCTGCGGCAGGGGAAGTCCAAGGCCGACGTACAGGCTAAGACCGGGCATGTGGTTGGCCTCGACAATGTCTCGCTCGATATCGAGCGGGGGCAGATCTATGTCGTCATGGGGCTTTCGGGGTCCGGCAAGTCGACGCTGATCCGCCACGTCAACCGGCTGATCGAGCCAACGGCGGGCGAGATCGTCGTCAATGGCGAGAAGGTGCTCGACATGACGATGGCACAGCTCGGCGATTTCCGGCGCAACCGCATCGCCATGGTGTTCCAGAAGTTCGGGCTGCTGCCGCATCGCTCCGTCATCGACAACGTCGCCTACGGCCTGGAAACGCGTGGCGTGAACAGGGCCGAACGGCTGGAGAAGGCCGCGCACTGGATCGGGATCGTCGGCCTTTCCGGCTACGAGAAATCGCGGCCGCGCCAGCTTTCCGGCGGCCAGCAGCAGCGTGTCGGTCTTGCCCGCGCGCTGGCGATGGACACCGACATCCTCTTGATGGACGAGGCCTTCTCCGCGCTCGACCCGCTGATCCGCTCGGGCATGCAGGAGCAGCTTCTCGATCTGCAATCCTCGCTGAACAAGACCATCTTGTTCATCACCCACGATTTCGACGAAGCGCTGAAGATCGGCAACCGGATTGCCGTGCTCAAGGATGGCGCCGTCCAACAGGTAGGCAAGCCGGAGGAGATCGTGCTCAACCCGGCCAATGCCCATATCGAGGAGTTCGTCCGCGATGTGAACAAGGCGCGGGCGATCCATATCCGTACCATCATGGAGAAGGGTGTATTCGAGCCTTGCGAGGTGGCGATGCCGGCCGATGCGCGCTGCGAGGACGTGCTGCCCTGTTTCGACCGGCATGAATGGGTGGGCGTCCTCGATGACGCAGGCAGCCAGATCGGGCGCGTCAGGGCGCGACAAGTCATCCGGGCGCTGGCCCGCTACAACGGGCAGCCATAGGGCAGGGGCCCACGACAATCACCGTGAACGGTTCTTCCCGGCCGGGCCGTTTGCGCTTTTCTCGATTCCGATGAATTGGAGACTGAACGATGCTTTGCAGCGATACGACACCCCATTGCGACGATACACTCGGCGGCCGCATCTCGACCGCCCGCGAGGCCTGCGGGCTTTCCGCCGCCGATGCCGCCCGCCGACTCGGCGTTCTTTCGGCAAGCTGGAATGCGTGGGAGCGCGACCGCGACGTTCCGCGCGCCAACCGGCTGGTCATGATGGCCGGCATCCTCGCCGTCAGCCCGTCCTGGCTGCTGACCGGGCTTGGCTCCGGCCCCTTCGAGAAAAGCCCCGAACGCGAGACCGGCGCGCAGCCGCTCGCCGCGCCGTAAGGGACAACGCTCCCGCGCGCGGTGAGCCGCGAGATTTTCAGGATAAACGATGATCTGGAATTTTACCGATATACATCCGGTTCTCACGATTGCAGTGGCACTCTTGCTGCTCGCCTTCATGGCGCTGTTCGCCAATTTTGTCGTTAAGGCGCTGCTGGTGCGCGTGCTCAACCGTGCGCTGTCCTTGACCGCTTACGGCCGGGACCCGGACCTGCGTCGGCACGGCCTTGTCGAGAGGCTGGCAAACATCATGCCTGCCCTAGTGGTGTCGACGGGCATAGCACTCGTGCCTGGCCTGCCGGCTTTCGTCGTCGTCGTCGTCCGCAACGTCTCCAGCGCCTTCATGATCCTGACGGCCGCCATGGCCGTCAGCGCGGCCCTTAACATCGTCGACACCATCTATCATCGCCGGCCCGAGGCGCGGCTTAAGCCCATCAAGGGCTATATTCAGGTCGTCAAGATCGCGGTCTACGTCATCGCCGCGCTCCTCATGATTGCGACGCTGATCGACCGCTCGCCGCTGATCCTGCTGTCCGGCCTTGGCGCGATGGCCGCCGTCCTCATTCTGGTCTTCCAGGATACGTTGCTGTCGCTGGTGGCGGGCATCCAGATTTCGTCCACCGATATGGTGCGCGTCGGTGACTGGATCGAGATGCCCGGCCAGAATGCCGACGGTGATATCGTCGAGATCGCCCTTCACACCGTCAAGGTGCAGAATTTCGACAAGACCGTGACCACCATCCCGATCCGCAAGCTCGTGACCGAGCCGGTGAAGAACTGGCGAGGCATGCAGGAATCGGGCGGCCGGCGCATCAAGCGCGCGCTCCTTCTCGATCAGACCAGCGTCCGTTTCCTCGACGGCGAGGAGACCGAAAGGCTTTCGAGCCTCGACCGCCTGGGGGGCTATCTCAAGAGCAAGCGGGAAGAGATCGCCGAATGGAACGGCAGGCTCGGCGAGCGCGGCCGCATTCCCGCCAACACCCGCCGCGTTACCAATATCGGCACGTTCCGCGCCTACGTAGAGGACTACCTGTGCAATCATCCGGGCGTCCACCGGGGCATGACGATCATGGTGCGCCAGCTTCCGCCGCATCCCGAAGGGCTGCCGCTGGAAATCTACTGCTTCACCGACACGACGGTCTGGGCTGCCTACGAGCGCATCCAGTCAGACATCTTCGATCATCTGCTAGCGATCCTCCCGGAATTCGGCCTGCGTGTGTTCCAGAGCCCGACCGGCGAGGACTTGCGATTCCTTCTGCCGGAAAGGGAGAGCACTGGCAGGTACGGGTAAAGTTCTGAAGAGCAGGGCGGGAGCATCGTCTCCACATTGGCCGCCTCCAATCTACAGGGCTGAGGGCCGCCGCCAGTCGATGTTCGTTATCGAGCAACGAAAGCCTTATCTTGCTGATCTGACCGCCAATCGCATCCCCTCGTCGAACTCCGAAGGCGCTGCTGTCCCGCCTGCCCGAAACCAGGGCCGGGCTTAGGGCCGGCTTCTCAAAGCCACTGCCACGCCATCCAAAAGAAAGCGTAGGCAATTACCCCGATCACAACGCAAAGCGCGATCTGCCGAGCCATGACGCAGTACCCTTCCTAGTCCGACAAGGAGGAGGATGCTCCGTCGTGGAGTTTGAGTCGAGAGGGTGCTTCTTTCATTGTCCTAGGTGGAGGGTAGAAACAACCTCGCCGCGTTTCACCAGCTTGCCGTAGAAGATGTTCTGGGCAATCCCCATCGTGTCGAACAGGTCGTCGAGCTCGCGGTCCCCGGTGATATAGGCGATGCGGTTGTTGATGGCGCTACGCGGCACGTCGAAGCGCACGGTCTCGCCATTGAGCTTGATCCGGCCGCCATGGAAGAGACCGCGCTTCAGCACCCGGCGGCAATCTTCATCACTTCCGTGCGGCGGGCGACCAAGCCGAACATGCCGGTGGCTCTCCAGCGCCAGCACCTTCCTGTCGGCAGGCCGGGCGACGCGCCTGTTTACCTTGCCGTAGAGTTCGTTCTTCAACTGGCGGCCAACCTTGGCCTGCACGATCCGACCGTGGGTGAAATTCCTTGTCTCGTCAGTGACGCCCAACTCGCCGTCGCGCAGGATCGAGATGCGGTCAGCAATCGCCAGGGCCTCTTCTGAGCGTCGATGTCGAGCCGACGGCGCTCGTCTCCTTGCTCGGCGCCGCCAAGAAGCAGATGGTCGAGATCGCCTGCGCGGTCCAGCACAACGCCGAGATCTTCATCCTCGACGAGCCGACCGCGACGCTAACGCCGGAGGAAAAGCAGCATTTCTTCGCCCTGGTCGAGCAGCTTAAGGCCGACGGCGGTTCGATCATCTTCATCAGCCATGTGCTCGCCCTGAGGGATGGCGATTGTGCTGTGTGTCAATTATCAATTGACACGAGCCTTGCGTGTCGTCTATGACACGACACATGGAAATCGAGAGCATCAGGCATAAGGCCCTGCGAAGCCTCGTCGAGAAGGGCCGTGTGAAGGGTGTCATCGAGGCCGATCGTGTTATCGACATGATCGCATTTATTGTCTCGGCCTCCAGCGTCGACGAGCTTGGCATTCCGCCGAACTTCGGTTTCCACGCTCTTACCGGAGATCGCGGGGGCGTTTATGCCATGACAGTTACGAAGAACTGGCGGCTAACATTCACTCTGGCTGATGATGCCACAATCGCTGATCTTGATTTGGAGGATTATCACTAATGGCTATTAAGATTCATTCTTCGATCCACGTTCATCCAGGCCCTTGGCTCAAGCGTCAGATCGTGGAGCCGCGTGGCGTCAATGTGAAGGCGCTCGCCGAGCATCTCGGCGTTTCCCGACAGAACCTGAGCAATGTTCTGAACGGCCATACCGCGCTGTCGGCGGAAATGGCGATCCGTTTCGAGAAAGCCTTCGGATTGCGAGCGGAAACGATCATGCGGATGCAGGGGGCCTATGACCTCGCGCAGGTGAGGGCACACGAGCGTGACATCAAGGTCTCACCCTTACCTACGGCGGCGTAGCGAAGATCGGTAGCGACGAGATCGGAGAGACGGACGCTGGATTATAAAGGTGGATTGAAGGGATGGTGAAGACGGATACGCGCCAGGCCAATTGGCGTCGCTCGAATCCAGGTAAATCACCTCGCTGTGCAGGCCGGCGCACTGGAAAAGCAAACATGTAAGGTCTGTGGGATCGAAGCGGTCGATGCCCATCACGATCAATATGATGAGCCTTTGAAGGTGCGTTGGTTGTGCCGCCGGCATCACACCAGGCTTCACCACTACGGCGAACACATGTTTCCGGTTAGGAGCGCATGCTAGACGCCCTCAAGTCCGTGAGCGTGATGTGTAATCACCCTTTAAACTTCCGCGAGCCTGATATCAGACAAGATCGACTACGCGGAAATCAGTTCAGCCTTCCACCGATGGCTCTGATCTCCCGTCGGTCGAAGTCTGACCCTTGCGGCGAGCAAGCAATCCCTCGTCCACTCGTCGCAGGACACCGTTGACCAGATCAATAGCCCCCTCATCCTCGATGAGGCCATCCAGCATTCTGCTCCATGAATTCCGCAAAAGTTTCAGATTGGCGTGAGCTAAATCCGTCAGATAAAGACGGACAGCCCTGGCGTCCTTAAGGTCGCTCTCTCGCCGGATAAGCCCCTTCTCTTCAAGCCCGCGCAAGATCCTCGCCAGATTGCTCGAAGATAGCATCGTCGCATCCGAAACCGCACGGCCGGAAATGGCCGGATTTGGTTGATGAAGCGCATCACCGTGCTCTCGACAGGGGAACGCATCGGAGCCGAAAGTCTTTCCGGGTTGCCGCCGCTCAAAGGCGCGGCAACCCGTCGACATGGCCCTGCCGTGGCTTGGGTCTGTGACCGGCGCGATGCGTGTTCATGGGGCCTCTATCGGCCACCGGGAAGAGAAAGTCAAATAACTGAAAAAAAAGAAAAAATCGGCGCATCTTGCTTTGCCCCGCGGGTGACACCACATTGCTGGCATGTGCATGGAAACGTTCATCAGGGTCTCGAGGCTTGCCGGCGAAGCACGTGCTTCGTCCCGGAGCGGCGTTTTCCCAGTTCTTGATCGCCGCACATAGCCTGCTCCGGGAATTTTGAAGATCGCGGTTCATTCCAGCGGTGCCGTTACGCCGTGCAGATGGAGCGTATCCATGAGACATTCCCTTTCCATGCGGTTCTGCATTTCCTGCAACCGCCCCCTGCCGCGCGCAGCCCGTCACTGCCCGTGGTGCAAGCGGTTGAGTGCCGGCCACGCCGACTTGCCGCTCCCGCGCAGGAATGACCGATCGGTGCGCCGGGCCGGCCCTGTGGGAGAACGGCCATGATGGGCGCGGTGAGGGAGCAGGCTGTCGGCGTGCCCGCCGAGGGCCTGTTGCAGCAATATGGCGTGATACCCTGGAGGAAGGACCGGCTTGGCGGCATGCGTGTGCTGCTCGTGACGTCGCGGGGGCGCGGGCGCTGGATCGTGCCGAAAGGACCGCTCCGGAAAGACAGGCCGCCCTATCTTTCGGCGGCGATGGACGCTTTCGTGGAGGCTGGCGTGATCGGCGATATCCTGACGCACCCTCTGGCGCGCTATCGCTATGTCAGGGAGGCGGCTAGCGGATTGCTACAGCATTGCCACGTGACGTTGTTCGGCCTGCGCGTACGCGGCACGCTGACGAACTGGCCCGAGCGGGCGCAGCGAATGCGCGGCTGGTTCGATCTGGGGGAGGCGGCCGGCATGGTCCAGAATCCGGAACTTGCACGGGCTATTTACGCGATACAATCCACGCAAGCTGCATCAAGAGTCCCTGCCTGTATGCATCGCGATCGTTTACGTGGAGCGGAAACCTGTTGCTGAACGAAGCGACCTTGCCCAAGGTGCGGGTTCGGATCCGTTCGAGAGCTTAAAAAGGTTACGGTTGGGTACAAGGATTAAATGACATTGGCCTCAATGAGTGCCTCGATGTCCATGGCGGACAGCAAAAGCCAGTCGGAGAGGATTTCCGTTGTGTGCTGGCCGAGTGTCGGTGGGGGGCGGCGGATTTCTAGGGGGGTGTCGGAAAGCTTCATCGTCACGCCGGCCATCGAGACCCTTCCGGCGACCGGATGGTCGATGTCGACAATCTGGTTACGGTGGCGGAGCTGAGGATTTTCGACGACCTCATCGATGGTCGCGACCTTCGTGCAAGGCACACCGGCATCGCCGATGATCGACAAGATTGCGTCCGTTTCCCTGGTATCCATCCACTCCTGTAGGATCTCCTCGATGGCTCCGGCGTTCTGCAGACGGACATCGACGGTCGCGAACCGTTGGTCGGCAGCAAGCTCCGGCTTGCCTATCGCTTCGGCGAGGCGGCGGAAGAGAGAGTTGGTGCCTGACAGCAGGAGCACGAAATCGCCCGATGCCGTCTTGAACACGTTCGCCGGCGAGGAATAGCGGTCGCGGTTTCCGGTGCGGTTCAGGGTCTCGCCCTTGTTGATCTGTGTCGGAATGGCGGTCGTCAGGAGCGAAACGGCGCTGTCGAGCAGCGAGACGTCCACCATCTGGCCCTTGCCGGTCAGATGGCGTGCGTTGAGCGCGCCAAGGGTCGCCGTGGCGCCGTACATGGCGGTCATGTAGTCGATGTAGAACGTGCCGGCGAGGTAGGGTGGGCCGTCCGGCGATCCCGTCAGGCCCATAAGGCCGCTCATCGCCTGCGCGATCCCGTCGAAGCCGGGGCGTAGCGCATAGGGGCCGTCCTGCCCGAAGCCGGACAGGCGGGTCATGATGAGGCGCGGATTGATGGCGCTCAGTTCCTCCCAGCCGCAGCCCATCTGCTCCATCGTGCCGGGGCGGAAGTTCTCCAGCAGGATATCGGCGTGACCGACCATCTCGCGCAGGAGTTCCTGGGCGCGCGCGTCGCGGAAATTCAGCGTGATGGAGCGCTTGTTGCGGTTGAGCGCCATGCCGTAGAGGCTCTCACCGCCCTGGAACGGCGGGAAGTGGCGGCTGTCGTCGCCCGAGTCCTTCTTCTCGACCTTGACGACGTCGGCGCCCATGTCGCCGAGGATCATGCCGCAATGCGGGCCGGCGATGAAGCGGGTGAGGTCGAGAACCTTGATGCCCTGAAGCGGGGAAGTCATGTGCATGTCCTGTTTGTGCAATGGCGCCGCGCCGCCGCAGAATGCGGCGTCGCCGGGCGATGTGAGATGCTGTTTGGGGTCTAGTGCGCCGTCAGCCGCTGCGGCATCCGTCCACCGACGATCATAGACACGACCTCGTCGTGCCCGACGTCCTCGCGCCGGACGACGCCCACCATGCGGCCGGTCTTCAGCACGGCGATGCGGTCGGCGATCTGGAAGACGTGCTCCAGATTGTGGCTGATGATGAAGACGGCATAGCCCTTGTCGCGCAGTCGCTCGATAAGCTCCAGCACGAGGCGGGATTCCTCCACGCCGAGCGCGGCCATCGGCTCGTCCATGATGATGAGCTTGACGTTGCGGTCGAGCAGCAGGCGGGCAATGCCGATTGCCTGGCGCTGGCCGCCCGAAAGCGCACGTACCATCTTGTTGAGATCGGGCGTCTTGAGGCCGAGTTCCTCGAACAGCGACACGGTCTGGCGACGCATTTCGGCATGGTCGAGCGAGGGGATGGCGCCAAAGACACGGCGCTGGATCTCGCGGCCCATGAAGATGTTTTCCTGCGGGGTGAAGACATCGACCAGCGCCAGGTTCTGATGCAGCGTTTCGATGCCCTTTTCGCGGGCGATGGCGGGTGCCGTCATGACGACCGGCTCGCCCGCAATACGGATCGTGCCGTTGGTCGGCGTGACGACGCCGGAGATCATCTTGATGAAGGTCGACTTGCCGGCGCCATTGTCGCCGACGAGGGCCATCACCTCGTTCGGAAAGATGTCGAGGTCGATATTGCTGTTGGCGACGTGGCCGCCATATTGCTTCGTCAGCCCACGGATCGAGACGAGGGGGGCGGCGAGGGCCGCGCTGCCTGTGCCGGCAGGCCGCATCTCTTGGCGAACGCTCATTGTGAAATCCTCAATTGTCGTATCGTGCGCGGGCGCGGCCCCATTGCCGCGCCCGTTGCGCCTTGGGAGAAATCAGAGGCCGAGGGCGGCCATATCGACCGGAGGAACGATGCGTTCCTTCTTGTCGGCATCGAAGAACTGCGAGAGGTTTTCCTTCGTCACCATCGGTGAGGCGAAGACGATCTCCTTCTTCACGTCCTTCTGCTGAAGGATCGCGGCAGCCACCTCGATCGCCTCGGCGCCGAAGGTCGGGTAGAGGAACGAGCCGCGCAGGCGGTCGGCTGCGATCATCTCAAAGGTCTCCACGGTGATGGCGTCATAGCCTGTCAGCCACATTTCCTTGCTGCGGCCTGCTTCCTCGATCGCCTGTAGGGCGCCCTTGGCCATGTTGTCGTTATGGCAATAGACGGCGTCGATTTCCTTGTTGGCTTGCAGGAAATCCTGCATCAGCGTCAGCGCCTCGGTTCGGCTGTAGTTGGCGATGCCTTGCGCCACGACCTCGATGCCGCTGTTGGCGTCGACGATCTCCCGCCAGCCCTTGCCGCGCGCCTGGTTGACGAGCGAGCCCGGCTTGCCCTCGATCTGCGCGACCTTGCCGCTGCCGTTCAGCGCCTTCAGGTAATATTCGCCGGCCGAACGGGAAGTGCCGAGCGTGTCGGCGGCAAGATGCGCATCGAACTGGCCTTCACCGGCGAGCGCCGAGCTCATGACGATGATCGGGATGCCGGCATCGTTGAGCGCCTGCACGCCCGGCTGAACGGCCTCGGCGTAGTAGGTGATCATGACGACGGCATCGACGCCGCGCACGGCAAGGTCTTCCAGGTTGCGGATTTCCTGCGCCGGGTTTTCCCGCGCATCGGTAACCGTCACCTCGAAGCCGTGCTTTTCGGCCTGCGCGAGCAGGTCCTGCCGCTGCGCCTTCAGCCACTCATCCGTAGCGTAGGACTGCGAGAAGCCGATCTTCTTGCCGGCGAGCGGCTGCTCGGCGCGCGCGCTGGTGATGACAAAGGGTGCGCCCAGCGTGCCCATGGCGGCAGCGCCGAGACCCATCTTCAGCAGGCTGCGGCGGTTCATGGCAAGTGCGTCTTTCAGTGTCAGTATCTTGGTCATTCGAGTCTCCTCCTCCTTGGACCTTCGAAAGTCTGGCTGCTCAGCGCTGCCGGTTGCGCATGTCGCTGATGACGACGGCGACGACGATGATCACGCCCATCGCCAGCATCTGGACGAAGGGGGACACACCGAGCAGGTTGAGCAGATTGGTGATGATGGCGAGGATCAGCACGCCGAGTATGGTTCCCGTGACCGCGCCGACGCCGCCATCGAAGGACGTCCCGCCGATCAGTGTCGCGGCGATCGCATCTAGTTCGAACAGGTTGCCGGCATTCGGCTCCGCGACGCTGACGCGGCTGACCAGAATGAGGCCGGCCACCCCGGCGAGCAGGCCGGACAGCGCATAGACCTGGATCTTGATGCGGTCGACGCCGATGCCGTAGACGCGGGCCGCGTCCTCGTTCGCGCCGACGGCATAGACGTGGCGGCCCCAGCGGGTGTGCTTCATGACATAGGCGAGTGCCAGCCAGAGCGCGACGAACAGCACGACCGGCACGGGCACGACCCAGATATAGCCGGAACCGAGCCAGCGGAAGGCTGCATCCGCGCCCTGCGCATAGACGTCGCCGCCGTCCGAATAGAGATAGATGCAGCCGCGTGCGAAGATCATCATGGCGAGCGTGGCGATGAAGGGCTGGAGCTTGAGCTTGGTGACGAGCACGCCGTTGATCGCGCCGAGCGCCGTTGTGATGACGAGTGCGAGGCCCCAGGCCGGCGCCGAGCCCTGGCCGGCCAGCGCGGCTGCCGTGATAGCCGAAACGCCGACGAGCGAGCCGGCGGAAAGGTCGATGCCGCGGCACAGGATGACAACCGTCATGCCGATCGCCACCACGCCGACCATGCTCGCGCCGCGCACGACATTGAGGATGTTCGTCGAGTTCAGGAAGTGCGGCGAGGCGATGCTTGCGGCAATCACCAGCGCGAGAAAGGTGATGACGTGGCTGTAGTTCAGCAGAAACAGCCCGATGTTGCGCGGATTTGTCGGGGACGACGTGTTCGTCGCCGGCTTCGAACCGATCTCTATATTGGACATGATGTTCTCAGCTCCTCCAGAAGTGTCATTCGCCGCCGTGCGGAATGAGGGCGCCATGCGGATCGACCCTGCGTCGCAGGATCGCCAGTTCCTCATTCGTCGGGGCTTTTGTTGTGGGAATGCCGTCCGTCTCGACGGCAAAGCCGGTCGAGCGGCGGACGTCGTCCGGGTCGATGCCCGGATGAATGCTGCGCAGCCGGGCCTGGCCGGCGACACGGTCAAACTCGAAAATGCATTTGGGCGTGACGATCCATTGCGGGCCGCCGATCGTCAGGCCGAGCGCCTGCCGGCCGGTCTCGCCGCCGGGATAGCCGACGCCCGAGACGTAATCCACGCGCTCAACGAAGCTGCGCGCCTCGTGATGCGGCATCATGATGTATTCGCGCTGGAAGCACGTCATATGCTCGGGCAGCAGGATCGAGCCGACGAGACGCACTTTCGGTTTGCGGTAATCGCCGACGCAGGTGCTGTTGATGTTGCCGGCGCGATCGACCTGCACGCCGGAGCCGAAACCGAAATCGACGTCGCCGCGGCGCACCGCGTAGGGGCCGGGATAGCTCCCCATCTGCGCTTCGCAGGGCAGGCCTTGAAGGCCGCTGTCGAACTCCGCCGAGGGCAGTTCGCGGATTTCGGAGAAGTCCGGATTGATCGACCAGCCGGCGAGCAGGATCGTCAGGTTCGGTGCATGCGTCTGGCGTGCGAATTCCATGGCGGCCAGCGGAATGCCGGTGATGTAGAGCGCGGCCGCGCCGCCGGTCGCAAGGCCGGTGAACCCGACCTCGCCATCGCGGAAGCTCCTGGCGAGCACGACGGTAATCAGTTCCTCGATGGTGTAAGGCAGGGCGCTCATGCCGGAAGCTCCACATTGCGAAGCGCAAGCAGTCGCTCGACGCCGAGGTCGGCGAGATAGCCGGAATGCCCGTTCGGGGTATGCACGGTGCTGTCGAGATAGGACGAGAAGCCGTCCGCCGTCGCGGAGGCCGCCGCATAATCGGAGAAGGCCTGCTCGTCGCAGTCATAGATGCCGAGAAGCGAGGTCGGATGGGCGCCGAACGGCGCTTCCACGATGTGCGTCGTGCGGAATGCCGGAATCTCAACAAGGTCCGGCCGGCTGCGCATTTCCTTTCCAGAAACGATTTTTTCAACGGTCACAATAAGAGTGTTGCAGGACCGGGTATGCGTGATGTCGACGCTTTGCGGCAGCATCTTGCGATTATGGAAGGCGACGTTGCCGTATTCGTCGCCCATCACGGCGTGGACCACGACGACGTCGGGCGCGGCCGGCGGCACGGCCCAGAGCTTGCGACCGGTAACGGGGCAGTCGAACGGCTTGATATCGGCATTGTATGCGACGATGCCGCTGCCGCCGAGGAACGTGCAGGGCCAGAAGGGCAGGCCTTCCTGGCTGGCGCGGAAGCGGTCCCAGGCAATGAGTTCGGGATAATCGACCGTATCGAGCGTGCCTGCCTCCGCCGCGCGGCGGAAATTGCGGGCGAGACCGAATTTTTCAAGGCCGACATAGGACGTCTCGATGCGCGACACGCAGCCGGCGCCGATCAGCAGGTCTGCCTCTATGGCGTTCACGACGCCGACGATCGTCAGGTCCCGCCGGTTCTGGCGCACCAGTTCGCGCACGAAGGCCATCGGCCGCTGGTAAATGGCGAAGCCGCCCAGCGTCAGGCGCTGGCCATCCTTCACGATCGCTGCAGCTTCCCGTAGCGAGGTAGCTTTGGACATGCGTCCCACGGATTGTTCCTCCAGGCCATCCTCCTCGACGGCCGCTTGCGGATTGATCTTTCCACCGATTGAATTTAGTGTGAGATCGATCTCATGTGGGATCGATCTCACATCTTGGGAACGTTGTCAACGCTACAGTTGCCTCGCTGTCCAAAGCGTGATTGGAGTTGGGGGGTAAATCCTTGGGAGGATCGCTTCATGGTGGAACACGTTGTTTCCACTCTTTCGGCAAGGCGGCCGACGCTTGTCGATATTGCACGGGAATGCGGGCTGTCGCGGGCGACTGTCGCTCGTGCCCTTTCGGGCAAGGGCTATGTCGATCCGGAACGCCGGCGGGTCATTCAGGAAACCGCAGACCGGCTTGGTTACCGGACGTCGACGATCGCGCGCGCATTGCGCACGCAGCGCACCTCGTCCATCGGCGTGCTGATCGCCGATATCACCAACCCGATCTTTCCGCAGATCGTGAAGGGCATCGACGAGGTCGTCTCGGGCGGCGGCCACACGATCTTCCTGTCCAATACGGACGAGGATCCGCAAAAGCAGGTGGCGATCGTCCGTTCGCTGCTCGACCGGCAGGTGGACGGCTTCGTCATGGTGTCGCAGACATTGGCGGACGAGACGCTGAAGCTCCTGGAGCACGGGCCACCCTGTGTCTTCCTGAACCGCCGGCCTCATGACAAGGTCGATTATGTCGGTCCCGACAACGAACAGGGGATCGAGCTTCTTCTCGGGCACCTGCGCGCTCTCGGACATGACCGCATCGCCTATGTCTCCGGTCCGTCGCATTCCTCCACCTCGCGGGAGCGTCTGGCGCACTTTCGCGTGTCCATGGCGGCGCATGGGCTGGCGATCGACGAGCGGCTGGTCTTTGCCGGTAATTATTACAAGGAGACCGGGGCCAAGGCGGCCGAAGCGTTCATGGCCGTCGATCCGAGGCCGACGGCGATACTTGCGGCCAACGATTTCGTGGCGCTCGGCATCGTGCGCTACCTGCACGGCATAGGCTTGAGCGTGCCGGGCGATGTATCGGTGACGGGTTTCGACGATATTTTCGATTTCAGTCTGATGGAAACGGCTGTCCTCAGGGTGGAGGGTCTGACGACGGTCAATCAGCCCAAGCGGCATCTCGGCCGGGCGGCCGGCAAATTGCTGCTCGAACGCCTGAGCGAACCGGAGGCGCCGGCAAGACGGGTGATCCTGCCGACGGAGCTGCGCATACGGGACACGACCGGCCCGGCGCGCAAGGACTGATGGCGCGCGCATCAGACGCTTCGCCGGGCGGGTGTGGTGTCGCCGAGCCATTCCTTCAGCACCTCGTGCGAATGTTCGCCAAGCAGCGGCGCAGGCCGCGCAATGCGTCCCGGCGTATCGTGCAGGGTCACCGTCACGCCGTGTGTCGTGTAGGTTCCGACCGCCGGATGGTGAAGATCGACGATCTGCCCGCGATGGCGAAGCTGGGGGTTTTCCGTGACCTCGCCGATGCCTGCCACCTTCGCGCAGGGCACTCCGGCGCGTTCCATGGCTTCGACAACGAAGGCCGACGGGTGCAGGCCCGTCCATTGCTGGGCGATTGCCTCGATGGCGTCCTGGTTGGCGAGACGGGCATCGGCCGTTGCAAAGCGCGGATCGTCGAGCAGGTGCATGAGATCGGCAACGCCTGCGAAGCGACGGAAAAGCGAATCGGTGCCTGCGGACAGGTAGACCCAGTCGTCATCGCTGCACCGGAAACTGTTGACCGGCGCCGTGTAGCGATCGCGGCTGCCCATGCGGCTCATGGACTGGCCGAGCTGCCTGAAATCCGGAATGGCGCTCATCAGCAGGCTGGCGCTGGTTTCGAGCAGGCTCGCCTCCACGAGCTGGCCCTTGCCGGTCTGGCGGCGCGCTTCGAGCGCGCACAGGGTGCCGATCGTCGCATAGAGCGCCGTCGAATAGTCCACCACGAACGTGCCGGCCATGGTGGGCGGACCGTCCGGCTGCCCCGTTAGGTTCATGATGCCGCCCATCGCCTGGGCGATGACATCGAAACAGGCGCGGTGGGCATAGGGGCCATCCTGTCCGAAGCCGGAAATGCGCACGAGGATCAGGCGAGGATTGAGCGCTTGCAGCACATCCCAGCCGCACCCCATCTTCTCCAGCGTGCCGGGGCGAAAATTCTCAATAAGGATGTCGGCGGTCGATGCCAGCTGCCGTAGCGTCTCTTGGTCACCGGGATCGCGGAAATCGAGTTCCACGCTGCGCTTGTTGCGATTGAACGACAGGAAATAGGTGCTTTCCCCGGCGATCTTCGGTTGGTTGAGGCGGGTGTCGTCACCGACGCCGCGCTTTTCCACTTTCACCACATCCGCGCCCATGTCGCCGAGTTGCATGGCGCAGAAGGGGCCGGCGATGAAGCGGGAAAGATCGAGGACGCGCAGGCCGGCAAGCGGCGGATTGGGGGACATGTCTGCTCCATTCTATGCAACGATGATGGTGGACGGTTTCCAGCGGCTGGTGAGATAGGCTTCCAGATTGTTGACTGAGAGGGTTCGCCCCGGATCGATGACGGGCGGAACGACCGCTGTGGAATGACGGACGATGACCTCGACGGGAAGCGTGACGGCGATCGGCGGCAGATCCTCTTGCGCGAAGCGCTCGAGCAGCCTCTCACCGACGCTTTCACCGATCTCGATGGCCGGCTGACGGGCCGAGGTGAGGGAGATCATCGGAAAGGCTGAGAAGAACACGTCGTCGACGCCGACGATCGACAGGTCGTTCGGGACGGAAAGCTTCATCTGCTGCGCGACATCCATCGTGCCGTATGCCATGAGATCGTTGGCCGCGATGACGGCCGTCGGCCGCTCGGGAAGAGAAAGCAGGGCACGCGCGCCGCGCATGCCGGCAATGAAATCGTAGCTGCCTTCCGCAATCAGCTCCGGCGAACAATCGAGACCGAGCGCGGCGACGCCTTCGCGGAAACCACGGGTTCGCTCGCAGGCGGCCGACGATTTGAGCGGCCCGGTGATGAAGCCGAGCCGCCGGTGGCCGAGTGCCGCCAGATGCTCGACCAGCGACCGCACGCCGCCGGCATTGTCCATGCCCACATAGTCGAATGTGGAACTCGGCGCCTGGGTCGTCTTCCAGTCTGGCGGTGTGCGATGCACCAGGATAACGGGCAGGCCGCAGCCGGAAAGCTGCGCGGTCTCGCCCGCGTCGAGACTCTGCGAGATAACGACGATGGCGTCCACGTTGCGTTTGACGAAGGCGTGGATCGCCGCCTTGCAGGTTCGGCCGTTGTTCGAGGTACTGGCGACGAGCGTGGCGTAGCCCGCAGGCTCCAGGATGGAATTGAGGCCGCTGATGATCTCGTTGAACACGGGATTGGCAAAATCGGGCAGGATGACGCCGACGGAGGACGATTGTCGGGTGACGAGCGCGCGTGCGGCTGCCGACGCCTCGTAGTTCATCGCCTTCGCCATGGCGAGAACGCGCGCCTTCGTGCGCGGGGCAACGATATCCTTGTCGTGTAAGGCGTTGGAAACGGTGGAGGGCGCCACGCCCAGGGCTTCCGCCACATCAACGATCGTTATGCCGCGCTTTGCCCGATGTCTTGCTGCCATCCCTGGCTCCTCCCGCTGATGGTTTTTGCACTATGACCAATAAAAACGTTTGCAGAAACGTTTTTATATGAAAATGTGAATGCCGGGAGAAGACTTGCCGAACGAATGACATGCGCTGCGGGGGGCCTTTTAGGGGCGAGCCTAGTGCGCGCGTCCGGCTGTCTTGGAAGAGCCGACGGGTCGGCAAAATACCGGAGAGGACTTCAATGCAATACAAGGATCCGACGTTCGAATCCGTCGAGGTGGGCGAGAAATTCGGGCCCCAGGTCATCGACATGGACGAGCACTATCTGCGGGCCGCCTGTTTCTCGCTGGCCGATCATTCCGACTGCTATTTCCACGCGGATCCGGCCATCGGGCACCGGATTGTCCCCTCCGCAGCGCTGGTTCGCGACGGGGTTGCGCTGTTTTTGACGAAGTATAACCCCAATACGGTCGTCGGCCTGCACCAGTCGGAAGAGCTCTGGTATCACGCGCCCGTTCCGTTCGGCTGCAAGGTCACATTGACCGGTGAATATGTCGACAAGTACGAGCGTCGCGGCAAGGGCTACTGCGTGCTGGACGTCGATGTTCGCGATGAGGAGGGCCGTCTGCTGGTGCGCCAGAAATCCACCGAGATCATGCGTATCCCCGAAGGCATCCACATGGGCGAGGGCAGTTCCACGCCCTCCGCCGGGCGCGTTTCCGGCACGGTTTCCAAAAACGTTTCTCCAATTGCACGGGCACGTCTCGACATTCCTGCCGGAACGCCGGTCCCTTCGCTAAAGAAGGTGGCGCACAACGACGAGATGGCGGTTTTCTCAGGCATCCATTTCAACCGGCACAACATTCACACGGACGACAACGTCTCCAGTGCGGCCGGGTTTCGTGCGCGCCTCGCCCAAGGTGTCCAGACCACGTGCTGGATATCCGAGATGCTCGCCAATTTCTTCGGCCCTGCGGCGTGGTTCTCCTCCGGATGGATGAAGAATGCCTATCTCCAACCCGTTTTTGCCGGTGACGAACTGACGACCTTCGGCGTCGTGACCGGGCGCACAGGCGATGGCCGCCTCGAGCTCGAAGTCTGGACCCGCAATCAGGACGGCCTGATGACGGCCGCCGGATGGGCGTCGGCCAGGGTCGATGACTAGGAGGGCGGCATGACTTACGGCACGAACCTCAGCGAAAGGACATCCATGTTCGCCAAAGGCAATATCGCGGCGACCGCCAAGGACCTGATGCTGCGCAATATCGCGGTGACGGGCCTTCTGGCGCTCATCGTTATCTCGACCTTCCTGTCGCCCTACTTCCTGACGGCCGACAACCTTTTCAATGTGTTGCGCCAATGGACGATGGTCGGGCTCATCGCAATCGGCCTGACCTATGTCATCATATCGGGCGGTATCGATCTTTCCGGCGGCGCAGTGCTGGCGCTGGCGACGGTCGTCGGGGCGCTTGCCGCGCCAGTGGTCGGCTCCACCGGCATGATTTTCGTCGTGCTCTTCGTCGGTGCCGTGTGCGGCTATGTCAACGGCGCACTCATTACCTGGGGCAAGGTGCCGCCCTTCGTCGCGACGCTCGGCATGATGACCGCTGCGCGCGGCCTGGCGCTTATCCTGAGTGAAGGGCGCACGCTGACGGCGGATCTCGCGCCGGAATTCGTCTTCGCCTTCGGTCGCGGCTATCTGGGCCCGATCCCGATGCCGGTGCTTCTGACGGCGATTGTCTTCGTGGTCGCCGCCGTGATGCTGAAATACACGGTTTACGGCCGGCACGTCTGCCTTGTGGGCGATAATCCGGTCGGTGCGCACCGCTCGGGCATTCAGGTCGAGAGCGTCATTCGCAGCGTCTACGCTTTGCATGGCGTGCTTGCGGCCATGGCAGGCCTCCTGTTTCTCGGACGCCTCGGTGTCGGCGAGCCGACGGGCGGCATGCTGTTCGAACTGTCGGGCATCGCGGCTGTCGTCATCGGCGGCACGCCTTTCGTCGGCGGCGTCGGCAGCGTCTTGCTCACCTTCGTCGGCCTGATGGTAATCGGCCTGACCTACAACATTCTGAACCTACTCTCCGTCTCGCCCTACGCGCAGGATTTCGCACGCGGCGTCATCATCGTCGTCGCCGTGATGTTCAGCATTCGCCGAGAGGCAAAGAGCCGGGCGCGCAAATAGCGCACCGGAAACACATTTCCGGCAGGACGCCGGATCAAGTCGAAAGGGAGGAAACCATGACTTGCAGACTGATGATCAACATTGCATTGCTGGCCGGCACCATGCTTGCCGTGCCGGTTGCCGCGCACGCCGACGAGGTGGAAATCGGCATCGCCCAGCCCAATCTCGAGCATCCCTATCGCGTCGGCGGCATCGAACGTGCCAAGGCCTGGGGTGCGGAACACCCCGACGTGAAGCTGACGATCGTCGACGGGCGTCGTGACAGCGCCACGCAGCTTTCGGGCATCGAGGACCTCATCACCCGCTATGTCTCGGCCGTGGTGATGTCGCCCAACGATTCCAAGGCGCTGGCGCCGATTGCGGACGCTGCGAAGCGCGCGAGCGTTCCGCTCATCATTTTCGACCGCCAGCTCGACGTGCCGCAGGAAGATTTCGCTGCCTTCATCGGTTCGGACAATGTGGAGATGGGCCGCGTCGCTGCCCGCTTCGTCATCGAGAAGATCGGCGAAGAGGGCAAGGTCATCCAGCTCGAAGGCACGCCCGGCGCCTCGGCGACGGTGGATCGCAAGCAGGGCTTCGAAGAGGAGATGGCCAAGCATCCCGGCATCAAGGTCGTCTCTTATGTCGGTCACTACCGTCTTCAGGAAGCAGTCGCCGCGATGGAAGACGCGGTGACGGCGCATCGTGATGTGAAGGCCGTCTTCGCACACAATGACACCATGGCGCTGGGGGCCGCGCAGGTACTGGAAGAGCAGAAGCTCGAAGGCGTCGTCACGGTCGGCATGGATGGTGCCAAGGAAGGATGCGACGGTGTCGCCTCCGGTCGCCTGACGGGCTCGGTCTACTATCCGACCATGTTCCCCGAAGCCCTCGACCTGGCGATGAAGGTGCTGGCCGGCGAGACCGTCGAGAAGATGACGTTCCTCGACACGCCGATGATCACCAAGGAAACGCACGACACCTACTGCAAGTAATATCGGTCGCGGTCGAGGAGCTTCTCCTCGACCGCCCAGAGGACAGGCGTGATGACCCCATTGCTGAAACTGAACAATATCTGCAAGTCGTTCGGCGCCGTGCGTGCGCTGACGGACATCGACTTCGAACTTCATGAATCCGAGGTCGTGGCGCTCGCCGGCGACAACGGCGCCGGAAAATCGACGCTCATCAAGATCATTTCCGGCGCGCAGCCGGCCGATAGCGGCGCGTTCCTGTTCGAAGGGCGGGAGGTGGTCGTGCGCAAGCCGGAAGACGCCCGCCAGCTCGGCATCGAGACCGTCTATCAGGACCTTGCGCTCTTCGACGATTCCAACGTCGCCGAAAACATCTTTGCCGGCCGAGAGGTCGTGCGGAAGGTTCTCGGTGCGAAATTTCTCAAGGCCGAGGAGATGCACAGCCGTTCGAAGGATCTGCTCAAGTCGCTCAACATCCACATCCAGTCGACGCATTTCACGGTCAAGGGCATGTCCGGCGGCCAGCGCCAGAGCGTGGCGATCGCGCGGGCCGTCGCCTTCGGCCGCAAGGTCGTCATCCTGGACGAGCCGACGGCGGCACTCGGCGTTCCGGAGCAGGAGAAGGTGCTTTCGCTTATCAAGGATCTACGTTCGCGCGGCTTTTCGATCATCCTGATCAGCCACAACCTGCATCACATTTTTGAAGTCTGCGACCGTATCCACGTGCTCCGGCAGGGGCGCACCGCGGGCGTGCGCAAGAAGACCGAGACCAACCCGGAAGACATCGTCAAGCTGATCACGGGCGCCAACCTGGTCGCGCATTGAGCGTGACCGGAGGGATCACAGGCCGTGAGCGTAGAAGTGAAGGGCGAACTCGATCTGGGGGCCGAACATGGCGCGGCCGTGCTGCGTGCGGCAACCAAGCGCTTCCGCCGCATTCAGCAAGGCCGTCTGGCCCGGTATGTTGACGACGTCGCCGACAAAGATGCCGCGCCTGATCGCGGAGAGATCAACCGGCAGGGGGTCACCGGCATTCAGACCAAGGCTGGTGGCGTTGACGACGATGTCGGTTTCCTCGCCGGGCTGGGACGTCGTCACAACGAAGACGGTTTTCGGAAAGGCGCTGCGCAGCCTGTCCGCAAGGGCCTCGGCGCGCCCGCGGTTGCGATTTTTGATGGCGATCCGGCCGGCGCCGGCTTCGGCCAGTGCGCAGCAGATGCCCGCGCTCACGCCGCCCGCACCGGCGACATGGACGGAAGCACCGGCAATGGAGACCTGTGCTGCCTTCATCGCGCCCACAAAGCCCGTACCGTCGAGCTGATGGCCGAAAAGGCGACCCTCCGGCGTGCGGCGAACGATGTTGACCGCCCCGGAAATGCGGGCGGTCTCGCTCGCCTCGTCGAGCAGAGGAAGGATGCTTTCCTTGAACGGCATCGTGACGAAGAAGCCGGCAAGGTTTTCGAGATGGCGCAGGCCGGACAAGGCGCTGGCAAGCGCTTCCGGCCTGACACCGAACGGGACCATCCGTCCGGCAAGACCGTTTTCGGCAAGATAGGCATTCAGAATGCCGGGCGAACGCACGAACGTGATGGGATAGCCGATCAGGCCGTAAAGGGTGTGTTCGTTCGCCATGCGCCGTCCTTTCCTGGTGCGTTCAAGCTGTGGCCTAACAGAAAAATGCGAATCAAGAAACGTTTTTTGTTGCTAAAGTCCAGAAACGTTTTTATATCGGTCGTAGATTTCGGGAGGACATGATTTTGAAAGAGAAACTGACGACCCTGGAGAAGGCGCTTTCGCCCATCGTCTCGGGCTCGACCGTCATGATCGGGGGCAGTCTCCTGCGTCGCCAGCCCAATGCCGCGGTGCGCGAGTTGATCCGTAACGGCGTGCGCGACCTCACGGTGATGAGCTGGGCCGGAACGACCGCGGTCGATCTTCTGGCTGCCGCTGACGCCATTCGCCGGTGGGAAGGCATTTATGTCGGCCTGTTCAACTACGGGCTGGCGTCGAATTTCCGCCGCGCGGTCGAAAGCGGAAAGATCGAGGTGCGGGACTTTTCCGAGACGGCGATGGTCGCGCGCCTTCGCGCCGCGGCGCAGGGCATGCCGTTCCTGCCGATCCGCACCTTGTTCGGCTCCGATATCGCCAAGGTTAATCCGGAGCAGATTCGCACGGTCGACTGCCCGTTCACCGGCGAAAAGCTACAGGCTGTCGCCGCCGCCGAGCCGGAATTTACGATCATTCACGGTTATGCCGGCGACAAATACGGCAATGTCCAGTGGCCGGTCGTGCGCGATACCGACGACATGGACCAGCCGATGGCGGCGGGTGCAAGGCGTCTCATCGTCACCGTCGAGAAGATCGTCCCGCATGACGAGATCAAGAAGCAGCCGTCTCTGACCTACATTCCCGGCAACTGGGTGGAGGCCATCGTCGAGGTGCCCTATGGGGCCCATCCCGCCGCCTGCGACACGGTCTATGACGAAGACGATGCGCATATGCGTGACTATATCGCCCGCTCCAAGTCTGCCGATGGCGTGAAGGCCTATCTCGACGAATTTGCCCGCGCCCTGCCGGACCATGCTGCTTATCTGGAAAAATGCGGCGGCCTCGGCGCGCTCTCCGCGCTCAACGTCAAGGGGAGGGCATAAGCCATGGCGTCGTTCACGAACAACGAACTCATCACCGCCTATCTCTCCCGCCAGATCCGCGACGACGATCTGTGCTTCGTTGGCGTCGGCACGAACGGCCGGGCCTTCACGCTCGCCGTCGGCATGCCGCTTGCCGCGGCGCGCCTTGCCCAGATGGGGCACGCGCCGGGTGCCGCCGTCTACTGGGGCAACCTTCTGGAGCCGGATCTCTCCGTCATTCCCGAGCATTTCACCCAGGACGCATTCACGCAGTGGCAGGCTGCTGCCTGCCCGCCGGATACCGGCGTGAAATGCGACATGCTGGCTCGCCGCAAGTTCGACGTGTCCTTCAACTCCGCAGCCCAGCTCGACCGCTACGGCAACATGAACATCACGGCGATCGGCGATTATCGCACGCCGAAGGTCCGCCTCGTCGGCAGCCTCGCGCAGCCGGAGCACTTCGCTTTCGTCCGCCGGCCGATCCTGCTGATGGATCTCGATCCGCGCAGCTTCGTCGAGAAGGTCGATTTCATCACCAGTGCAGGCCATCTGACCGGCGGAAACAGCCGCCGGGAAGCCGGCTTGGGCGAAGGCGGTCCCTCGCTTGTCGTTACGGACAAGGCGGTCTTCGACTTTGCCGAAGACACCAGGGAAATGCGGCTGAAGTCGCTGCATCCAGGAGTCACCAGGGAGGAAGTGCTGGCGAACATGTCTTTCGTGCCGCTGGTTCCCGAAACGATTGCGGAAACGGAAGCACCGACTGAAACCGAACTTGCGCATATCCGCAACGATATCGACCCCAATCGCATCCTGCTCAAAGTCTGATCATGCCATCCACTGCACAGCCCACGTCCCTTTCCGGCCTGAAGGTGCTGGATCTTTCCCGGTTCATCGCCGGTCCCCATTGCGCCATGCTTCTGGGTGATCTTGGGGCCGATGTCGTCAAGGTGGAGCGCACGCGCGCCGGCGACGACACCCGTTCCCTCGGGCCCTATATTGCCGGAGAGAGCATCTATTTCATGATGTTCAACCGCAACAAGCGCAGCCTGACGCTGAATTTCCGTAACCCCGAGGCTCAGGAGCTGCTGCGCCGGCTGGTGCTCGAAGCCGATGTCCTGGTGGAGAATTTCCGTCCCGGTACGATGGAGAAGATGGGGTGCGGCTGGGAGGATCTGCGCAAGATCAACCCGAAGCTCATCATGGCGCGCCTGTCCGGCTTCGGCCAGAACAACAGCTTGTCAGCCGAGCCCTGTTTCGACGGCATAGCCCAGGCGATCACCGGCTTCATGGACCTGACGGGCGATCCCAAGGGCGGGCCGATGATGGCGGGTACCTTCCTCGTCGACTATGCGACGGCGTTGCATGCGACGATCGGCATCCTCGCCGCGCTTAACCATCGCACCCGCACGGGGGAGGGGCAGGTGGTGGATGTCAGCCTCATCGGCGGCGCCACTTCCATGCTGATGACGGCCCTTCCCGAGTTTCTGGTGAATGGCCGGCGGATGACGCGGGCGGGCAACCGCGACCGCTACGCCGCGCCCGCCAACACCTTCAAGGCCAAGGACGACGTCTGGATCCACATGGTGGCCGGCAACAACGCGCATTTCCCGCGCTTCGTGAAGATGATCGACCGCCCGGAGCTGCTCGAGGATCCGCGCTTTGCGACGCTCGAACAGCGCATGATCCATGTCGAGGCTATCGAGGGCATCGCAGCCGAATGGATCGCCCGGCACACCGCGGACGAGGTGCTGGCCGCGCTGCGGCAGGCCGAGCTTCCCTCGGCGCGCATCCGCACGATCGAGGAGGTCGCAACCGACCCCTACATGCGCGAGGCGGGCCATATCGTCGACGTGGTTCATCCCAAGGCCGGCGTGGTGCCGATGCAGGGGCCGCCGGTCGGCCTCGGCACCACGCCGTCGACCGTGCGGCGCCCGCCGCCGATGCTGGGCGAACACGCCGACGAGGTGCTTTCCGAGTGGCTTTCCATGCCGTCAGGCGAGATCGGCAAGCTCCGGTCGGCAACCGTCATCTGACAAGTTTCATCCGCATTTCCATAGGTTCCAGGGAGGACTACACGTGAGCAAGGGTAATATGAGCGGCGCACATGTCATGGCGCAGGCGCTCAAGCGTCATGGCGTCGAGGTCATTTTCGGGCAGTCGATCCCAGCCGCGCTCTTCCTGGCGGCGCCGCACTACGGCATCCGCCAGGTCGGCTACCGCACCGAAAACGCCGGTGCCGTGATGGCCGACGCCTATGCCCGCATCTCGCACAAGGTCGCCGTCGTCACTGCGCAGAACGGGCCGGCGGCGACGCTGCTGGTCGCGGGGCTGGCGGAAGCCTATAAGGCTTCGATCCCTGTCGTCGCCATCGTTCAGGATGTGGCGCGTCCCTTCGCCGACAAGAACGCCTTCCAGGAACTGGACCACCTTGATCTCTTCAAGGGCGTTGCCAAGTGGATCAAGCGTGTCGCCGACGTGAACCGCATCGACGACTATGTCGACATGGCCTTCACCGCCGCCGCCTCCGGCCGGCCGGGTCCCGCCGTGCTGATCGCGCCGATCGACATGTTCGTCGAAACCGCCGAAAGCCGCAACGAGAGCCGCATGGCTTCGCTCGGCACCTTCCCGCTCGACCGCAGCGGCCCGGATCCGGACCGTATCGCCGAGGCCGCCAGGCTCCTGGCCTCCGCCGAGCGCCCGCTTATCATCGCCGGCGGGGGCGTTCATGTTTCCGATGCGGCGGCGGAGCTCGCGGCCCTACAGGAGAAGTTCTCCATTCCGGTCGCCACTACTGTCATGGGCAAGGGGTCGACCGACGAAAACCATCCGCTTTCCGTCGGCATCGTCGGCTACTTCATGGCGACGCGCAGCCGCACCAAGCACCTGCGCCAGCTGGTGACGGATGCCGACGTCATCATGCTGATCGGCAACCGCACCAACCAGAACGGCACGGACAGCTGGTCGCTTTTCCCGAAGGATGCGAAGTACATCCATCTCGACGTGGACGGCCAGGAGATCGGCCGGAACTACGAGGCCGTCCGGCTCGTCGGCGATGCCAGGCTCGGCATCAAGGCGCTGTCTGCCGCGCTCGAAAAGGAAGACGGCGCAAAGCGCAAGGCTGCCCGTCCCGCGCTTGAGAAGACGATCGCCGAAGGCCTTGCCCAGGGCCGCAAGGATGCGCAAGCCGTCGAGACCTCGAACGAGAGCCCGATCCGCCCGGAACGGCTGATGCGCGATCTCGACAGCCTGCTGACGCCGGAGCACATCGTCGTTTCCGACGCCAGCTATTCCTCGATCTGGATCGGCAATCACCTGACGTCGCGCAAGCCCGGCATGCGCTTCCTCACGCCGCGCGGACTTGCCGGTCTCGGCTGGGGGCTGCCCTATGCGCTCGGCGCCAAATGTGCCAGGCCCGATGCGCCGATCTTCGCGCTCGTCGGCGATGGCGGCTTCGCCCATGTCTGGTCCGAGTTGGAAACCGCGCGCCGCATGGGCCTCAATGTCGTCGTCGCAGTGCTGAACAATTCGATCCTCGGTTACGAGAAGCACGCCGAAAAGGTGATCTTCAACGAATATTCCGACGCCTGCGACTTCACGCCCGTGGACCATGCGGCGATTGCCCGCGGCGCGGGCTGCGAAGGCGTGCGGATTGACAAGGCGGAGGATTTCCTGCCGGCGCTGAAGGCGGCCTTCGCCGCCAATGCGACGACGGTGCTCGACGTCGTCACCGACGAGCGGGCCTATCCGCCGATCACCATGTTCGACGACAACACAGCCCTGCAATACTGAGGAGGCGCGATCATGAAGAAGTTGATGAACAAGCCTTCCGGCTTCGTCGATGAAATGCTCGACGGCCTTGTCGCCGCAAACTCCTCGCTGACGCTCGGCGGCGAGATGGGTCGGGTGGTGCATCGCGCCGTCCCCATCCGGCAGGGCAAGGTCGGCGTCGTCTCGGGCGGCGGATCGGGCCACCTGCCGCTCTTCACCGGCTATGTGGGCGAGGGTTTGCTAGACGCCTGCTCGATCGGCAACGTCTTCGAGGGGCCGACGGTCGGTTCCTGCATGGAGGCGATCCGCCTCGCCGATGGCGGCAAGGGCGTGCTGCGCCTCTATGGCAACTACGGCGGCGACCGCATGAACTTCGACATGGCCGGGGAAATGCTGGAGGACGAAGGCATCCGCACGACCACCGTGCTCGGCAATGACGACGTGGCCAGCGCGGCCCCTGCGGAGCGGCAGAAGCGCCGCGGCGTTGCAGGCATCATCTATGCCTACAAGACCGCCGGTGCGCTCGCCGAAACCGGCGCCGACCTCGATGCCGTGACGGCGATCGCGCAGAAGACCGTAGACCGTACGCGCACCATCGGCGTGGCGCTGTCGCCCTGCCAGGTTCCGGGCTCCGGCAAGCCGTCCTTCACGCTCGGCGAAAACGAGATCGAAATGGGCATGGGCATCCATGGCGAGCCAGGCATCTGGCGAGACCAGCTGAAGGAAGCCGATGTCATTGCCGACGAGATGATCGAGCGGCTTCTTGCCGACAGACCCGAAGGTGCCGGCACACGCGCATCCATCCTCGTCAACAGCCTCGGCGCCACCCCGCTGGAAGAACTCTTCATCCTCTATCGCCGCGCCCGGGCGAAGCTGGAAGCGGCCGGCATCACCATCGTCCGGCCGCTGGTCGGTCACTATGCGACGTCGATGGAAATGGCCGGGGCGTCCATCTCGCTCTGCTTCGTCGACGACGAAATCGAGACGCTGCTCGCCGCGCCCGCACGGTGCCCGTTCTGGACGGTGTCGGCATGAGCGTCACGGTCTCCACAATCGCCTCCACCGTTGCGCGCGCCCATCAGGCCATGGGGCCGCTGGAACAGGTGCTGAATGATGCCGATGCGAAACTCGGCGACGGCGATACGGGCGGCATGCTGGCCCGTGTCATCGGCAAGATGGCGGAGGTGGATCTCTCCGGCGGCGCCGATCCCGGTGCCGCGCTGACACAGCTGGCCAAGGCCGCGACCGTCGCGACCGGATCGAGCCTCGGCACGCTGTTTGCGACCGGGCTGCTGGCGGCGGGCCGCGAAGCGAAGGGCAGGCCGGCAATTGCTGCCGGCGATCTCGCCGGCCTCGTCGCGACGGCGCGCGATGCAATGATCGCGCGCGGCGGCGCATCGCTTGGCGACAAGACGGTGCTCGATTCTCTCGACGCCATCGCTGCCGCCTTACAGGGTGCGAAAACCATTGAAGGTGCGGCCGAGGCTGCGGCGAAGTCGGCTGCGGAAGCATTGGATGCCTTCCGCAGCAAGCCGAACCGCATCGGCCGCGCGCGCATGTTTGGCGATCAGACCATCGGTCACGACGATCCCGGCATGCTGGCCATCAAGGCGCTTTCCGCCGCGCTCGCGGCGTAAAGCCCCTATTCGGGAGACACGAGAGGCCGGCGTTGCGCCGGCCTTTTTGCGTTTGCTCCGTTGGGCGCTGCGCAGGATTCGCGAAGCACGAGCTTCGTCGGGATGATGATTTCACGCGGCGTCTGCGGGCGCTTGGAGTGGATGCGGCGCATGAGCAGCTCGGCGGCGGCGGCGCCCATTTCGCGCTTCGGCAGGCGCAGCGTGCTCAGATTGATGCGGCGGAGCCTGGCGAGGTCGATGTCGTCGCAGCCGAGCAGGGAGAGATCGGCAGGGACGGAGAGGCCAAGCTCGCTCGCCGCATCCTGAACGCCGAGCGCGCAGACGTCGTTGCTGGCGATAACTGCGGTTGGACGCTGCGACAGCGTCGCGAAATAGTGCATGGCTTGATAGCCGGCCTCGACGGTGTAATCGCCCCGGAAGATCAGATCTGGATCTTCGTCGCAGCCAAGTTCGGCGACAGTCGCCTCGAACGCTTCCAGACGCTCCTGCGCCGTGCTGGACGTGGCAGGGCCGGTGACGAGGGCGATGCGGCGATGGCCGAGTTCATGCAGGTAGGTCACGCTGTCGCGCATGCCCTGAAGGTTGTCCGAGCCGATATAATCGTCGCGGAAACGCGCGCTGCGGCGCTGGATGAGCACGAAAGGCGTCTTTCCATCGAGAAGCGCGCGCACTTCCGGCATGTCGCAGTGCTGCGAGATCAGGATCATGCCGTCGACCTGGCGGTCGAGCAGGGTCTGCATCTGGCCGACCTGCCTTTCGAGCAGTTCGTCCGTGTTGCAAAGCAGGATGGTACAGCCCTCGCGCACGGCCACGTCGTCAATGCCGCGGATGAATTCGGGAATGGCCGGGTTGCTGACATCCGGCACAAGCACGCCGATCGTCGAACTCAGCTTCATGCGAAGCGAGCGGGCGACGGCGGAGGGGCGGTAGCCAAGCCGTTCGGCGGCTTCCTTGACCTGCTTGCGGGTTTCCTCGTTGACGTGCCGCTTGCCCGCAAGGGCGTTCGAAACAGTTGAAACCGCGTGGCCGGTCGCCGCCGCCACATCCCTGATCGTAATCCGGCCTTTATCGGACAATCTTCAAACTCCAGTTGCAGAACCGATTTTACGGCCGCCTTGTCTTTCTTCCTTATCGCGACTTTAGCGGAGAATCATCGCCGAAAATAGTCGAATCCTCGATTGACACGTCCGCCGTGCGGGGTTAATCAAGCCGACGAAAACCGTTTTTCGAAAAACGTTTTCTGAGGTTGGGAGCGAACCTCGTTTCGGAGGAATTTCATGACGGGTGAATTGCGTCTTCGGACGGCGTTGGTGGGGTGTGGGGCATTTGCCAATGCTGCGCTCGTTCCCGCCATGCGCATGGCGGGTATCGAGGTCGTGGCGGTCTGCGACCCGGATGGCGCGCGGGCCGAGGCGACCAGAATGGCCGCCGGCGCGAACGCCGCGTATGCGGATCTTTCGCAGATGCTGACGACGGAGACGGTCGATGCGGTCGTCATGGCCGTCGGTCCGACGATCTATCCGAAGCTGGCGGAGCAGGCCTTTGCGCTTGGCGTTCATGTCTTCGTGGAAAAGCCACCGGCCATCACGGTCGCCGAGGCCGAGGCCATGGCGCTCGCCGCCAGGCGGGCGGGAAAGCAGCTCGTCGTCGGCTTCATGAAGCGCTTTGCCACCGGTTACCGCATGGCCAAGGAGATTTCCGAGGGCGACGATTTCGGCGCCGTGCAGATGGTCAGCGCGCGGATCACCTCCGGCGTCTGGACGCCGGCCTGGTCGGAGACGCTGACGCCGTTTTCCTTCGTTCTGGACCACAGCGTGCATTTCCTCGATCTGATGCGCTTTTACGGCGGCCCGGTCGCCTGGGTTTGTGCGGTCAAGACGCAGGCATCCGGCGATCGCTTCGGCTTCGCCATTATGCTGGGCTATGAAAGCGGCGCGGCTGGCCTTCTCGAAATATCGAACTACGAAAGCCGCGGCGTGCCCAATGAGCGCATCCAGATCACGGGATCGAACGGCACGAGCGTGACCGTCGAGAACGTCTCGCGCGTCACCTATACCCGCGATGCGGAGCCGATGGTGCCGGGCCGGGCCTTCTCGCCGGATCGCGAACGGCTCGTCTGGGAGCCGAACATGACCAACATTTCCCAGGAGAACGCATCGCTCGTCCACATGGGTTATGTCGGAGAGATGCGCAATCTCCTGTCCGCGCTTGCTGCCGGCGGAATGGTAACACCGTCCATCGAGGACGGCCTGGCAGCGGTTGCCCTTGCCCATGCGGTCGTCGAAAGCGACGGCCGCCGTATCAATCTCCAGAATGCAGGTGCTTTTCGAAATGTCGCTGTCAATTGATCTCAAAGGCCGCATCGCGCTCGTTACGGGTGGCGGAACCGGACTTGGCCGGGCGGGAACCGATGCGCTGGTGGCGGCCGGCGCATCGGTCATCATCGCCGGCCGGCGTCAGGATGTGCTCGAACGGGCAGCGGCGGAGGCCGGCGCGCAGGCGATGACCTGTGACGTGAGCGATCCAAAGGAGGCGAGCGCGCTCGTCGATCGGATCGTCGCGGAACATGGAAAGCTCGACATCCTCGTCAATGCCGCCGGCCTCAATATTCGCGGCGATTCGTTCGAGTACGGCCCGGACGACTGGGACCGGGTGCATGCCATCAACGCCCGCGGCCTTTTCTTCATGTCGCAGGCCGCGGGCCGCGCCATGCGCGCCAACGGCTACGGCAAGATCGTCAATATCGCCTCCATGGCGAGCGAGATCGGCATGCCCTTCATCGTCGCCTACGGATCGTCGAAGGGCGGCGTGAAGCAGATCACCAAGGGGCTTGCGGTCGAATGGGCCAAGGCCGGCATTCGCGTCAACGCCATCGAGCCCGGCTGGTTCCGCACGGAGCTCACCGAGCCGCTTTTCCACAACAAGGAGTGGCTGGCCAAGGTGGAAAACCGCGTGCCGATGGGGCGTGCCGGCAAGCCGGAGGAGGTCGGCGGAGCGATCGCATTCCTTGCCAGCCCGCTTTCGGACTATATAACCGGCGCGGTAATCAAGGTCGACGGGGGAGCTTTGGCAGCCTGATGCAGGAACAATCCGAAATCATCGAGAGCCCTGAAAATCCGACGCTGATCGAGCGAATCGGCGAGATGATCATCGTACCGCTGATGCTGGCCATCATCGCCGTCGGTTTTGTCGCCGTGTGCCTTCGCTATGTCTTCAACGGTTACTATGCCCTGTTCTGGTCGGAAGAGGTCATACGGTACGCCTTCATATGGTTGTTCTGGCTGTGCGCGCCCATCCTCGTCTGGCGCCGCGCCATGTTTACCGTCGATGTGTTCATCAATATGCTTCCAAAGGGCGTGCAGCGCGCCATCGCCATTCTGCTCGATCTTGCCGTCATCGTCCTGATGGGCACGTTCGTCTACTACGGCTGGACGATGGCGCGCGTGAATGCGCCGCAGCTGTCCTCGGCCCTGTCGCTGTCGCTGTTCTGGATCTACCTCGCCATTCCCGTCGGTTCGGCCCTCATCATTTTCGCAACGGTCGCCCGCATGGTCCGCGACATGCGCAACGGCACGTGGGAGGCCGGCCAATGACCCTTACCCTTTTCGGCTGCTTCTTCCTGTTCCTGCTGATCGGACTGCCCGTGGCGTTCTCGACCGGGCTCGCCGCCTTCGTGGTCGTCCTGAATTTCCCGATCGTGCAGGAGCGTCTGCTGATCACGAAGACGTTCGGCGGCATGGACTCGTTCACGCTGATGGCCATCCCGTTCTTCGTTCTGGCAGGGGAGGTTATGTCTCGCTCCGGCCTGACGAAACGCATCGTCGATCTTGCTATCGCGCTGGTCGGGCATTTTCGCGCGGGCCTGGCCTATGTGACCGTCATCGCCAACGTCCTGATGGCCGGCGTTTCAGGGTCTGCGTCCGCAGATACCGCCGCAACGGGATCCATTCTCATCCCGGCTATGAACGAACAGGGATACAAGCCTGAATTTGCCGCGCTCATGGTGGCCTTCTCGGCGATGATGGCACCGCTCATCCCGCCGTCGATCTTCCTGATCATCTATGGGTCGATGTCCGGCGTCTCGATCGGCCGTCTCTTCATGGCCGGCATCATTCCAGGCCTGCTCGTCGGCCTGTCGCTGCTCGCCCTCGCCTTCATCCTGACGCGCTTCTCCTCATTCAAGGTGGAGCCGGTCACGTTCTCCGGCCAGCGCCTGAAGGAGGCGGTGATGAAGGCCGGCTGGGCTCTTGTCATGCCGTTCTTCATCATCGGCGGCATCCGCTTCGGCATCTTCACGCCCACGGAAGCCGGCATCGTCGCCGTCGTCTATGCGCTTTTCTACGGCTTCGTCATCGAACGCACGCTGAACCTGAAGAACCTGCGCGAGCTCACCATGTCGGCGGCGCTTTCGTCCGCCAACATCATGATGATCGTCGGCTTCTCCGCCGTCTTCGGCACCATCCTGGCGCTCGGCCGGTTCGAGCAGCAGATCACGTCCGTGCTGTTCTCGATCACCACCGAGCCGCTGCTCGTCGTGACGATCCTGATCGTCGTGCTGACCCTGATCGGCGGTCTGATGGACGAGGTGTCGACCGCCGTCCTCTTCGTGCCGACGCTGGCCGCGATCGGCTCGCAGATGGGCTTCGATCCGGTCCAGTTCGGCGTCGTCATGGTGCTTGCGATCATGATGGGTGCGGTCATGCCACCGGTCGGGACGCTCCTGTTCATCGGCGTCAGTATCGCGCGCATTCCCCTGTCGCGTATCCTGGTGCTCGTCTGGGTGTTCCTGATCCCGCTTCTGCTGGTCAACCTGCTGATCGCATACGTTCCCTTCTTCACCACCTATCTGCCGTCCTTCATGTGACGGAAAAATCAAAGCTCAACGGAGGAGTAGAGCATGTTTGACAAAAAACGTTTCTTGATGAGTGCGATGACTGCCCTGGCGCTGACAGCCGGCGTGACGATGGCGCAGGCGGAAACCACGCTGACGCTCGGCGACATCTACGCCGCAGATCACAGCAATACGCTGGCAGACAAGCGTTTCGCCGAACTCGTCGCCGAGCGTAGCAAGGGCGAAGTCAGTATCGAGGTTTACAGCGATGCCACGCTCGGCAACGAGCGCGAGCTTGCCGAGAGCGTCGTTTCCGGCTCGGTCGATATCGCGCCGAGCGGTATGTCGGGCATCGGCCGCTTCTTCCCCGAATTGCAGGTCCTCGAGCTGCCCTATATCTACAAGGACCTCGATCACATGCAGCGCGTCGCCAAGGTGATCGCGCCGGACGTGCAGGCCGCCTTCGAGGCGCAGGGCGTTCACAATCTCGGCTTCCTCTTCCTCGGCCCGCGATCGATCGCCAGCAAGCGCGCGATCAACACGATCGAGGACATGGAAGGCCTGAAGCTGCGCGTTCCCGAATCCCCGCTCTACATCGGCTTTGCGAAGGCTCTCGGTGCCGTGCCGACGCCGATTCCCTTCCCGGAAGTCTATTCGGCTATCGAGACCGGCGTTGCCGAGGCCTCCGAGGGTGAGCCTGCGACGCTCTCCACCACGAAATGGTACGAAGTCACCAAGAGCGTGAGCCTGACCAAGCACATCTGGCATTTCCGCTTCATCCCGGTCAACGCCGCGAAGTTCAGCACGCTGACGCCGGAGCAACAGGGCATCGTCGAGCAGGCGGCAGCCGATGCTCAGACCTACCAGGCGGGCCTCGTCAACGACTTCAACACCAAGGCGCTGGACGAGATGAAGAACGCCGGCGTGACCATCGTCGAGACCCAGGGCCTCGACAAGTTCGCCGAGCGTCTCGCCGGCTTCCAGGACGAGTATGCCGCAAGCCTTGGCGACAAGGCCGTAGCGCTACTCGCCAAGATCCGCAGCGTTCAGTAACGCGTAATCTGCCCGCCGTTCGTCCGGCGGCGGGCATCACAGCCTGACAGGATAGCTTCAGATGACTGCCCCGACCTTCAAGGATCCGACCTACGAGAACGTTTATATCGGCGAGACCTTCGGGCCGGTCGAACTCGTGGTGGATGATTTCTTCCTGCGCAGCTACGCCTATGCGCTCGATGACTACAGCGGCATGGAAATCGTGGACGGCGCGCTCAAGCCTGTCGGCCATGTGCCTCCGCACATGATCGTTTCCGACCTGATGCAGATATTCCTGACGGTCTATGACCGGGACAAGGTCGTCGGCCTGCACCAGAAGGAGGAGGTCATCCACTACAAGCCCGTGCCGGTTGGCGCGAAGCTGACGCTGACCGGAACCTATGTCGACAAATACATGAAGCGCGGCAAGGGCTATACGGTGCTCGAAAGCGTGGCGCGGGACGAGGCGGGTGAAATCGTTGTGCTACAGCGCTCCACGGAGGTCATGCGTATTCCCGACGGCGTCAAGGTCGGCACGGGCTTGGCGGAGCCTGAGCGGCGTGTCAGCCCTCGCGAGCTTTCCGCCGAGCGCACATCCAGAATCTCGCGTGAGACCCCGCTCGGAACTGCGCTGCGGCCCCTCGTTAAAGAGGTTCGCCAGGCGCAAATGTCCGTCTTTACCGGGGCCGAATTCCACAAGCAGGGCATTCATACCAATCTCGACATTGCGAAGAAGGCGGGCCTGCGGGACTGCATCGCCCAGGGCATGATGGAATCATGCTGGGCGTCACAGTATCTCACCAATCTGTTCGGCGGAAGTTTCCTTTCAACCGGGCGGCATTTCTGTACCTACCTTACACCGATCTATCCCAGAGACCTCATAAAACTTGAAGGTGTAGTGACGGATCGTAGTGAAGAGCTTGGCAGAGTGCGGATTGAAGTCGAGTTCTGGCTAACCAATCAATCTGGAGAAACCACGGCCGTGGGGTACGGTTCATCATTGCTCTAAAGTTCGCGAGTCCGAGCTTTCTGTCGACAGAGAACAATGCAGTCACACGGGACGAACAAACGGCTGAAGTTTGCTGTCGGACCGGAGCTGTCACCCACTATCGCAGCTTTGTCATGACCGGTACCCATCAATTTGGGAATTGCTCGATATGGGTCTCTGCGGTGCGGCCGAAGTAAAGGACCCGGCGGCCTAGAAACGAGACGATGTATCCTGCGCACCCAGCGGCCTTGGCTTTCTCGCAGAAGGCGACGTAGCTATAGTCGGCGGGATTGGCCTGCGCCCATCGCACCAGGCGCTCGACCTCGCTCGCATCGAATGTAGCGGCGACCTTGCTAGCGGAAGAATGCATGTCCACCGCTACGCTGTCTCCATCCGGCAGGTAATAGGTTTGAGTGTTACGGCGATAGTCGACGGTGTATCCCTCGAAACCCGCCGCTAATAATTGTCCGATAATCTCCGGAAAGCTCAAACTTCCATCATGGGCAGCATGCAGGCAATTTTCGGCAACAGCAATCCGTTCCGCTTCCATGGCGGCTTCCTTTCGTTTGAAGGTTGGCTTTGGTCGATGGTTCAGTCCACCGGGGTTGCTTTCAAGTCGCGCTTTTCCGCGAGAACCCGCATGATGCGGTCGAGTGTCTCATGCTCTTCTTTCGTCAACACGCCAAAAAATTCAGCATCATTCTGATCGGCAAGCGACGCCAGGACCGGAATTTTGGCTCGTCCCTCTGTCGTCAGGGACAAGTTGTGAGCACGCCTGTCCTCTTGGCTTTCCGTCTTCTCAACCAGTCCTTTGGCCATCAGCCGTTCCGCAAGTTTGCTGATGGCTCCCTTTGTCATGGCCATCTTTTTCGCCAGAACTGATGGAGGCGTTGGTTCGGAGTCGTAGAGGGAACGCATGAATGACCATTCCGCGACAGTGACATCTTCGCCGGATACCTTGCGCGCGAACTCTTGCGATACGGCGTTTGATACCATTCGCATCCAGTAGCCGGTGTGATCGGTCAATTTCGGGACTGATGTCATGAAGAGTTCCTTGTTGACTAGGAAACTAAATCGAGAAAGTTTCCTAGTCAATAAAAATTACCGGCCTATCAAGTGCAATGTGATTTCGGAATGGTCTTCTTCGCTGCAATGGGAGCCGTTTCGCTCATCTTGTTCGACGCAAACAGCGGCTCCGAAGCATGGATGACGCCACTGCTCAGCCTGTCGTTCATTTTGTTCGCTTGCGGCAGTGCGTTGCGTGGCCGGAAGATGGTCAGCCGGATCAGAAGCTTCAATGACCGTTTCGGTAGCCGGCAGTTCTGATGGCAATTATTAAACCCACTGTGATGGGTTGAATAATTTCGGAGAATGCATTATTTGAACCATTGAAAGGGTCAATTAATGCGCTTGACGCTCCAAACCCATTTTGACGGTGAGTGGCATCACGCCGTGTCAATGGAACTCGGGGACGACGCGGCCGGCTTTCAAGGCGCATCGATCGTCGATTACGATCTCGACTATTTCGTCACCGTGGCATCGGCGGAGTTTTCTGCTGGAAAAACGGTCCGGCACCATCGCGCCTTGTCAGTCCGTTACCCCGTCGATCTCGAAAGTCGATATAGCAGCAGCTGGCCGCCCTTCCTCTTGGACCTTATGCCCCAGGGGCATGCACGGCGAAAGCTTGCCGAGTATCTCAGTCTCGCTGAAGGCTCGCGCGCTTCTGATCTCCCGCTGCTTCTGCGATCGGCGACCGGCGGCATAGGCAATATCCGCATCAAAGAGGCGGCGGACGCCGAAGCGGAACGGCTGCGCGGTGTTGAGCGCCAAGGGGTGACGGAAGCGGAAATTCTTGAGCGGTCCGATCGCTTCATGGAAGTCGCCGATCGTTTTGGAATGCTCGCCTCCGGCTCAAACGGCCTGCGAGGCGAATGGCCGAAGGTCTCGATGACCCAGGCGAATGACGGGCTGTATTATCCCGACAGCTTCGTGACCGATGACGAGGCCGTGCGCCACGTCATTGTCAAGCTGGTGCGCAGCAATGAGCTTGTGGATCGCCTCATCCTCGAACGCGAAGCCCTATATTCGCGGATCGCTCAAGAGATCGGTCTGACTGTCAGCGAACCATCGACCTATGCCGAAGGCGTCCTGATCATTCCCCGTTTCGACCGGAATAAGAGAGAAGGCGGCGGAACCATCCGGCTAGGGCAGGAAAGCCTCGTGTCAGCGATAGGCGTTGCCGATTTCGGTCATGTCGGCACGCACGAGGCCTATATCGACATTCTGCGCCAATATACCGCTGATCCCTTCGCAGACATTGTTGAATACCTGAAGCGCGACATTGCCAATCTGGCGCTCGGCGATCCTGATAATCATGGCCGAAATTCCGCATTGAGCAAACACCAGGACAGCAGGATCCGCCTGTCTCCGCTCTTTGATTTCGCGCCAATGCGGCTCGCGAAAGAGGGGATCGTTCTCTCCACCCGATGGGCCATGATGCGCGACGGAGGTCGTGACCATCTTCCCGATTGGAAGCACATTTGCGGCGAACTGATAGCTGATCCTGCTGAGCGGAGGGCGCTCGCCGCTACGCTTGCCGTATTTGCCGAACACCTGCGCCAGGCTCCGGCCATGGCGAAAGAGATGGGAGCGTCTTCGGACATTCTGGACCCTGCGATGGGACGCTGTATCGAAATCGCAGATAGCGTTTTGGAGGTGTGTCAGTGAGAGCGAAGGACCGCTAAATGGCTCGATGGAAGAAGCCAACGAAAGAAGAAATTTTGGAAAACCGCCGAACCCTGGCAGAACGTGCTCGAACCGGAGATCTGAGGCTGCCCGGTGCTGTGGCGGAGATCCGCAAAGGGTTTGGCATGACACAGGAAGAGTTTGCCAAGACCCTGTCGCTTACAAGACGCCAAGTTGCAGAGATTGAAGTCGGGGCGGCGAATCCGACTCTTCAAACTTTGATGAAAATCGGCCGATTGTTCGGGTTTTCTGTCGGATTTGTTCCAAAATCGTAATAATGGCAGAATTATTCATTTGCCGCAAAAGCTCTTCCGCGACATTTTCCGCGACGCCTATCTGCCGTATCGCGATCCTGAAACCCTGCGCGCCTTCCTACGCGAGATCAACAGCTTCACCTACGACCACAGCGAAAAGCTGGGGGATGCCTTCGCCGGACACATCTGACCGCCTTGCCGGAAGATTTTGACCGCCTTCGCTTGGGTAGAGTGATAAATTTGTCCGTCTTTTCGCGGGCGTCCGATGCGCGTAAAATCGACGCCGCTGAGGGACGATATTCTGTGTTGTGCCCGACGCTATTTTCTGCGCTGGACTTCGAACCAGCCACTGGTCACAAGTTCACCGACGGTGCGCTGAATGGTCTTGACGCTCTTGCCGGTCGCGTCGGCAATCGTTTGATTGAACGGCCACGCCTTCTCGGTGTGGCCGTTCAAATGCGTAGTGATGATATAAAGCACCACGGATCGCGCGCTGTCGCTCAAATCCCTGTCGCAGATCAACTGCTGAAGCCATTGCAGCTTCACGTCCCGAAATGGTCGCACCCGCTCATGCGCGCCTCCCTGGTCGCAATATGACCGGGAAAGAAGGGCCGGAAACGGCCAAAGAAAAGTGGGACGGCGGCTTTGTTGAGCCATTGATTTTTATGAAGCGATGCTTTCGTTCCGCACGGTTAAGCGGCTGATTTTGCTGGAATCCGGCATCCTCTGCCAGCCCGAAACATTCGGCTTAGAATCTATTATTTCGTCGGCCTCACCAGGGAAATCACTCGCGGTTTCGACGGCGCATCCAGCCACTCAATCCATTTATCTCGTTCCTCAAGCGTGTCGAAGAACCTCCAGAGTTTGTAGCCCTCATCGGTGGTCTCCAGCATTTCGCCGATAGAGGCGAGTTCGAGAGGCAGCACCACCTCGTTGCCGTCGAAGCGAACGAAGTAGATTCCTTCAGCCGCGAGGCGGATTACCTGTCCGGTGCCGTAGCTTCCATCTGGATCGTCCACGGTGAAGTACATGCCGACAAGGGTGTCGAAGATTTTCTCGTTCATGGGTATCCAATGCCAGTCTTGAATAATGCAGGGCATCTGCCGTTGATAGCTTTCATTCGCATCCAGATGTACCCGTACCTTCCACGCATGGCTACCGGAACGGGCGTAATGGGCAAAGCGGACGTTAGCTAAGCTGATCTCGTAAGTAAGACGGAAATTGCTTGGTCGGCCCGGAGGGAGCGCCCACCATCGCTCAAAAGCCTTAGAAACCGGGCTTCAAGGGATGGCTAGGGGGACACAATGTCCCCCTTTTGTGGCTGTGAATGACATAGGCTCAGTGAGTTTGCAAGAGCAACGAGGGGTCCTTTAGAGCACTAGACGCTGGGCTTCTTCAGGCGGCTAAGGCGGGACTGCCAATTCGGTTTATGCGGTAATGAACAGCGAGTTTGTTACCGAGCGGCGGCTCAGTTCAAAGTGGTCTTCTCAGCCGCCGAGAGGTCAACTAGGGTGAGGGCATTCTGTCTCGAGACGCAGGTTCCCGGTTATGTATTTCCCAGCGCTACTTAAAGCCATTCAAGCACTTGAAGAAAAAGCGTTCTATAACGTGGCAATCATGTGCTTAGAGCAGCTTGGCTATAGAGATCTGAGTATCGTTGATGGTCCGGGGGACGGCGGCAAGGACGTCGTGTGCTCCAGGCCTGATGTCCGAATACAGCTTAGCGTACGGAAGACTTGGGAGAACAAAATCAATGAGGAGGCAGCAAACACAGAGGCAGCGGGCCTGAGGCATTTTGTCTATGTTACAAACCGGGCGATAAGTCCTGACGATCAGGACGAGTTTTTAGACACTCAATACCGGTTTAAAGGGGTTGTTGATCTCACGATAATCGATTTGCGCAGGGTCGCTACTTCGCTTACGCGTCCGAGCGCAATTCGGGAGGCGTACGAGCTACTTGGACTGCGCCTACCAGCGGAGTTGGTTGCAGATCCAAGTGATGTCGCGATCAGCACGCTACTCATGTTCTCGAAAGACGCGAAAGAGTTGAAAGAGGAGTTTATTGAAGCGAGCATCCGCGCACGATTGCTTCACGTTGACGAAATGCCGGAAGAGCGCCTGATCGAGAACGTCGCTGCGGCGTTACCGGGTGTCAATATTGACCGGTCTGCTCGTGCAGCTCTTTCTCGCCTACGAATTGCTGGTCGCGTCAAAGGCTCTTCATCCGCCGTTAGACTGAGCGACAATGAAGTAAAGAGGATGCAGGCTGCGGAGACAGAGTATCTAGCGGCACGAGAGATCGATCTTGCGGACCTAGCATCGGTTACGAATTTATCTGCTGACGACAACGGCAAGCTTCTAGATCTTGCTTTGGAGCTTCTCGTCAGGGACGAAAATCTTGAAGGCCTAGGGCCGATTGAGCAATCCCTCCGATCGTTCTTGGCAGAGAAGCGTCTGGAGCGTAAGCGTGACAAAATTTATGAGGTGCTGTCGAAGGCCAACCTTTCCAAGCTGAAGCAGTACGGAAAAGCCGTAAGCCAAATTTTCGCTACGGACACATTCGATATCTATCGGGCCCTCGGCAGACGGACCGACATCAAGGTCGTTCTCGACTCCAGCGTCGCAATGCCAGTTTTGTTTGGTCTTTCATTTGGTGGGGCCCGATCGCGGTATGGAGTTGCCGCATTGGCTCTGAAAGCTGCACTCGTACAGCACAAAATCGCTGCGGTAGTGCCTAGGCCCTATCTCAATGAGATGGCAGCACATGGACGTGCCGCTATCTCGCTCGTGGATGCTTACAGCGCATTACCATCTGAAGCGAAAAGATCTCTTCGGTCCTCTGAAAACGCTTACCTCAGTCATTTTGCCCATATCGAGCAAACGATGGAGGAGAAAGGTGAACACATATCGCTAGCTGAGTTTCTCGATTTTTTTGGCATCCAAGCAGGTCGGTCTTTGTCTAAAATCGAGAACAAAATAGAAAGCCTGCTCGATGTTAATGGTATAAAGGTGATTTCTTGCCCAAAGACTGATCCTATTGTATTCAGAAACATGTCTTTTGCGAAGAAATATCACGACAAGTACATTGTAGATCATGATGCAGCAGTAGCAACGCTTCTAAAAAATGATGACGAGCATGGATATATACTCTCGACGTGGGACAAGACAATGATGGATTTCGTGGAGGATCTCATTCGGGTATATGCCGACACTCCTGCCAGAGTTATTGATTTCCTCTCGATGGCCGGCCCCTCAAATTTTGCAAGCGAACAGAATTACGAATTGATTACGACGCTCCTTCATATCGATGAGAAGCGTGCTGAACCACTCGCTGAGAAGATAGCGTCGATTCGTACCGCCGAGCAGGCTTACAAGCTCGACAAGATCGTTCGGGAAGCTCGTAAACTGCATGGACCGACCTGGGAGCTGAAGGCTGAACACGTGGCTCCATTGCTGGACGAGTCTCCCGAGTGAGTGCACTCCTTTCCTAGAAACATCTATTGGAGTGTGAGGGATGTCTCAGCCGAAGCGTCATCACTGGTGGCCGCAAGTGCAGTCGCGCTTTTGGACCGGCCCCACCGGGCTAGTTCACGTCACTAAGAAGGATGGGACATCATTTCGTGCGAATCCAAGCAATATCGGGGTCGAGTCGGAGCTCTACACGCGATTCTCCGAGGATGATGAGAAAGATACCTCGATAGAGGACTGGTTTGCGAAAGAGATAGACGCCCCCGCTAGGGCAATGATTGAGTATCTATCTGACGCGACGAATATACGACGCAGCAGATGGCGACCGGATCGTGTCAAGATGAACGAAGTAAAGGAGGTGGGCTTCCGCGCCCGTGACTACGCCGAGTATATCCCCTTGGGCGACGACGTTCGTCTAGCAATCGCACGGTATATAGCCGCACTACTAGTGCGCCATCCCGCATACCTTGCGAAGCTAGTAGCATTCCATGCTGAGGACGAGGCTTCGGGAGTTCTGATACGCAACAGGGCTCTCGATAACATGCTTCATCTCTATAGCACTTATGTTTCTGAAATTCAGAATGCCGTCATCATAATCTGCCGTCGAGATGCGGAGTCTGAGTTTCTGTACGCGGATGGTGGCTTAGTGGTCGATGAACCCTGGCGCCATCGCTATGGGATACCTTTCGATATCCATGCGCCTTTAACGCCGGACTTAGCATTAGAGGTGCTGCCGTTCCCGTTTCCTGAAGACGACCGATCGATAGCCCACATCACCGATATGACAAATCAAGGCGTGGCTCGTATGAACCGTATTGTGCTTGGGGCTGCGAAGCGGTTCGTATTTAGTCGGCAGCCACCACCAACCGCGTTCATCTCTAAAAATTTTGGAATCGCGGCCCCAAAGAACATCGGCTATCGCATAGTAGATGGCCGGTTCGAAACGAAATATGAGCCGTCACGAAAATAAAGCAGAATGCCCCTCCTCAGGAGGCCTGTTCTCTATGGCTTGGCTTAAGCCGGTGGCGTCCGCAGGTCGGCAGATATCCCAAGCAAATCGGCCACCTTGTCAATCTTCCGTTTGGAAAAGCACCATGCATAGAAGCCATGCCTCGTTTTAGTCCAGCTCCCTCCGATTTCCTTCAGTTTTTCCTTCCGATCAATCGTATTTCCAATCACTATGAATGATTTCTCACTGTAGTCTTCTAGATGTATTTCTGAACTGCGCTCTAACTCTAGTGCAGATTCAGCTTCTATGGCTCTTTTTACCGCCTTGTTGTCTACGAATTACGTGACGCTGATTTCTCTTATGGTAATCGTAATCTGGCGTGTTAGCTTTTGGCTCAATTCGCTGACGGACTCGTATTGCTCTAGTAGCCCCCTGGACTGAAGGACCTGCTTGAAAGCTCGGAGCTACTCCCATTGTTTGATGTCCAGTTCATCGGGACCAACACGCGCTTTTGAGAAATACAGCATTGCGGGCTTCTTGTTTTTGAGGAACCAGTTGATTTCCTCGACGGTACCGCTCTTTGCCTTTCCTGTAGGTGAGCCCAGTCTCTTCCAGAATACGCCGATGATCATATCGCATGAGCGCACCAATTGATCATTGATGACTTCCTGTGCTCGGTCGCTTGCTGGTTTCGTAGGCTTGTCTGTCCAGCTCGCTCAGCGGACCAGTATCGTTCATCTCGCTTTTAACTTCGTTCAACCACTGGCGAAAATGCTCAGTCAGTATGCTTCTCAATTCCTCGTGCCGCATCCCGCATGCAATTCCATACTCATTCAATCGTTCGCCTATCTGACTCAGGGAACGAGACAAGCGCAATGCTTTTCGTGGGTCATGGGTCTGTAGAGAAAGCTTGAGCGTGGATGCTTTTTTCTGTGGATGTAGCTGCTTCGGTATGGGCCAGCGCAGATAGAAAACACCGCACCGCGACTTCACGAGATAGGCCGGATTGAACAAACCAATGTTCCCCTTGGATGTCTCCCCAAGAAAAACAGATATCTAAGTAATTGATTTCAAACGAAATGGTGGGCCCGGAGGGAGCGCCCACCATCGCTCAAAAGCCTTGAAGTTGGACTTTCTGGAATAGCTAGGGGGACACGATTGCCCCTTTTGCGTCTCTGCATTGCACAAGATTGGGAAGCACGCAACGGGCGCAAGCAACCGTTGAGGAGTGCAAAATCGCGCCTCCCATTACAGCAGGCCTTTCACGCGCAAATCGGGGGCAAAGGTTGCAAGCGGCATGACGAGGGTCAGCGGCTTTTCTTGTAGCGGTTCGGCTCCGAAAGAAGCGTATCAGTTGGCCGCGCGTTCGCTCTTTGCGCCGATAGTCAGGAGAATACCACCGCCTTCATCGGCGAGCCGCAGGCAACGCGACGCTGCTGCGACAAGGAGTTGTCCTCCCAATCCTTGCCCCGCCATGGCGCGGTCTGTTGCCAGACGGGCAAGCTTGAAGCCCGATACGTCATGACGTGCCAGTCCTGTTGTCATTGATGCCGGTACGATTTCATATGCCACAGTCGAAGGCGCTACGGTGTAAAAGCCAAAGATGCGGTTTGGTATCGCATTATCGACAGCACAGAAGGTCTTGGCTGCATTCTGCTCATGGCTCTGTCGTGCAAAGCGTTGCAGAAACTCGTTCATCTGCATATCGCCACAATCAAAGGAAGCCCGATCATGAGATTTCTTAGTCGGTTCCTCATGCCATTGCGGAATGCTTATAGCGTATCCGGCAGCGCTGCGACAACAGCACGTAACTTAGCATTCGGCTTGGGCGGGTTTTCCAGTAGATTGAGGATGCGCAGGAATTTATCTTTCCACACTCACCGTCCACGCATATGGTCTGTCAACGTTTGGGGTAACGGAAAGGTTCTACGGTTGGTGGACAGTTTCCGATATTGTGACGGTGTCAGGTTGTGGTGTCGGAGAAACACCCGGTTGAAATTGGACAGATTGCGATAACCCACCTCGAAGCAGATGTCCGTTATTGGCAGGGAGGTATCCGTCAATAGCTGACCTGCCTTCCAGATACGAAGCTTATTCACGTGGTCGGTGAAACTATGGCCACTATTCTTCTTGAAGAATCGCGAGAAGGCGCTGTCGCTCATACCGACCATGCGAGCCATGTCCGGCAACCGAATGTCCTCGGACAAATTGGCAAAGAGATGCGCAAAGACCTGCTGTAGAGCTTCGAGCGAGCCATAGCTCAAGTCCGGAAGATAGGCTTCCGAAGACAGCGTATCGAACTCGTCGGTGTCCCGTAGCAGCGACAGCAGGGAGAGGAAGGTTGCAAGCCGCATCGAGCCGGTCTGAAACTCCATATCGAGTATCAGGGCCTCTGCCTGTTCCCGCGCGCGGCCCTTGATGGACAGTCCGCGTTGCGCGCGGATTAGGAAATCATGCAATTCAGCCAGTTCCGGCAGGAAGGCCGACGCCTGCTCCAGCTTTGCAGGCAGAAATTGGATGACGATGTCGCGTCCCGGAATGCGCTCGTCCGGTCCAAGTGGCGTCACCCAGTCGTGCGGCAGGTTGCTGCCGATGACGGAAATATGCCCCGGCGTGAACGCGCCGACATGGTCGCCTGCAAGCAAGACGCCGCTGGCGCTGGGAATGTAGTGGATCTCCACCTCCGGGTGGAAATTCCAGACGTTGCGTTCCCAGGGATAGTCGTCGCGGCGCCACAGGAACGACTCGTCTGCGCCTGTCAGGACATATTCAAACCTCGCGACCGTCGGCGAAATGGCTGACATTGCGGACATCCTCCCCAGCCTAGCGGCATCCCCGTTGCGACGAAAATCAATACTACATTGTGCATTGCACACACGATTTCATGCGGAAAGTCGGCATTTCGCGCATGAGAGTATCAGTATGGCGCAACGGTTACGCTTGTGTCCATCCGCTCTTTCTACAACTCTTAAGGTCCGTTGAGCGTGTCGGAGGAGAGTTTGGAGACGCGCAACCGGACCGATTTTGCGATCCAGATGGAGGAGAACAATGAACAGTTTCGCCAAAGCCGCAGGCGTCGGCTTCATCACGCTTGCCCTGTGGAGCACCACTGCTTCCGCCGAGGACTCCTGGTGGAAGACCGCTGCCCAGCCGTACCAGGGCACGACCATCCGGGGTATCTCGGAATCGACCCCCGCATCGAAATATGTCGAGCAGGTCCTCGGTCCGAAATTCACCGAAGAGACCGGCATCAAGGTCGAGTTCGAGGCAACGTCCTGGGACCAAATGTACGACAAGGCGATCAAGGACATGGAAGCCAATACCGGCATCTATGACTTCGTCTATATCGAGCAGGACATCGTATACACCTATCTCGCCCGCAACTTCCTGGTCGATATCACCAAGTCGCTGGCCGACAATGCAAACATCGCTTCGCCGGACTTCAAGCCGGAGAACTTCACCACCTTCCTGAACTATTTCAAGGATCCGAAGTCGGGAGACGTCATGGGCGTCCCGATGGAAGCGTTCATCAAGCCGTACCTCTACCGCAAGGATCTTTTCGATGATCCGGCGATCCAGAAAGCCTACAAGGATGCGACCGGTGCGGATCTGAAGCCGGCAACGACCCACGACGAGTATGCCCAGATCGCCAAGTTCTTCACCGAATACGGCGCAGACAAGGAGCTCTGGGGAACCACCGTGCAGGCCTCGTCGAGCCACCCTGCGGCGTTCTACGAGTTCTTCGAGTCGATCGCGCCGACTTACGGCGTCTATAATTGGGGCATCGACGGTACGACGTTTGCCGCGACCGAGGCCAATGGCGGCCAGATGAACTCTGCCGCTGCGAAGAAGGCGCTCAACTACTGGGTCGGCCTTCTGAAATATGCGCCGCCGGAATCGACGTCGTCCACCTGGGATGAAGTGGCCGGCACATTCGCCGCCGGCCGCGCAGCCCAGGGCCTCGTCTACGGCGAAAATGCTGCTTGGATTGCGACCGACGAAAGCAAGTCCACCGTCGTCGGCAAGGTGGGTGTGGCGCTGCCTCCGGTCGAAGCGGGTGTCATGGAAACGGCCGAATCCGGCAAGGGCTATATCGGCTACTACGATGGTGGCGCGTTTGGCATCCCGCATTCGTCCAAGAACAAGGACGCGTCTCTGCTCTTTCTGCAATATATCGGGCAGGCGTCCGTGCAGACCGACTGGGCGCTGGCCGGCTCGCGCATCGTCATGAACTCGACCTACGACGATCCCAAGATCATCGATCAGGACAAGAAGATGAACGGCTACTACACGCTGATGCGTGACGACGGAAAGCTCTTTGCCGGTGCTCCGCCGTTCCCGTTCCACTCGCAGGTTCTGCAGGTCGTCGCACCGTTCATCTACAAGGCGATCATTGGCGAGATCAAACCGGACGATGCCTTGGATCAGGCTGCTGCCGCAGCCGAAGCTGAACTGACGAAGCTCGGCTACCGCAAGTAAAAGACCGCACCTCCCGGCGGTTGGCGGTCGCCTTCAAACAAGGCGGCCGCTCCTTTCCTGACTGCGTGTTGCGAGCCCGCTCGCGATACCGGTAGTCGGGCACGCAAGACTCCAGCACGATCTGACGGAGCGCCAGATGAGACAATCCAACATCGGATGGCTGTTTCTAGCACCAGCCACGCTAATCCTGTTCGTCGTCGGGTTCGTTCCCTTCATCTACATTCTCTACGTCGGCTTCTTTGACTGGAACACCAATGCACTCGATCCCACCCTGCGCTGGGCCGGCCTCCAGAACTATCGCAGCCTCGTTTTCGACGCGACCTTCCTGAACTCGCTTGCCCGTACGCTGGTCTTCGCGTTCTTCGTCGTCGTAAGCGAACTTTTGCTTGGCTACGCCTTCGCTCGCGCGCTGATGGCGGATCGCCTGTGGGGCCGGCAGTTCTTCCGCACAATCCACACATTGCCGATCGTCGTCGCGCCCATTGCCGTCGGTGCGACCTGGCGTTTGCTGTGCGTCCCGGGCTTTGGCATCGTGCCCTATTATCTGAAACTATGGTTCGGCATCGACTACAACATCTCGACCAATGCCTATCACGCCTTCGCGACGGCCATCATCATGGACCTGTGGCACTGGACGCCGTTCGTCACGCTGTCACTGATGGCGGGACTGACCGCCCTGCCGAAAGAGCCTCTCGAACAGGCGCAGATCGATGGCGGCAACAAGCTACAGATCTTCTGGTACGTCATCGTTCCGATGCTGAAGCCGGTGCTGCTGACGACCGTCTTCATCCGGCTGATGGATGCGTTGCGCTCCGTCGACGAGATATGGATGCTGACCAAGGGCGGTCCGGCCGAGGCGACCCGCTTCATCGGCCTTCACATCTGGATCAATGTCTTTCCGAAGACCGATTACGGCTACGGCGCGGCCATGTCGCTCCTGACGCTCTACGTCACGATCGTTTTAAGCTGGCTGCTGTTCGTCGCCATGACCGGCCGCAAGGGAGGCGCACAATGAGACGCTCCGGTATAGCTTCCTTCGTCCTCTGGATATGCCTGACCATCCTGACGCTGCTTCCTGTCTGGTGGATGCTGGTCGTTTCAATGCGTCCCCGCGTCAAGCTTTATTCCAAGTCGGTGCTCATCGACGATCTTTACTGGGACAATTTCCTAGCGGTGCTGAATAGCTCGACCTTCCTCCAGTATCTCTGGAATTCGATGGTCGTGGCGACATCGAACGCGGCGCTGGTCTGCGTGCTCGGCCTGCTCGCTGCGTTCGGGCTGTCGCGTTACAAGATCAGCGGCGGCGAGAATGTGTTCTTCTGGCTTATCACCAATCGCATGGCGCCGCCTGCCGTGTTTCTCCTGCCGCTCTTCCTGCTTTTCACCAAATGGTTCGTGTTCGGCGATTTCATGCTGTTCGACACGAAGATCGGCCTGATCCTGCTCTATTGCGTCTTCAACCTGCCCTTCGCCATCTGGCTGCTGAAGGGAATGCTCGACGGGATTCCGCTGGAGCTTGACGAGGCGGCGCGGGTCGACGGCGCGACAACCGGCCAAGTGCTGTCCCATGTCGTCCTGCCACTAGCGCGGCCCGGCTTGGCCGTCACCTTCATCCTGACCTGGATTTTCGCCTGGAACGAATACCTGTTCGCCGCGACCCTGACGTCGTCGGCCGATGCCAGGACCGTGACGACCGCGCTTGCAGAATATGTCTCGGTGACCGGCACGAACTGGGGCGAGATGGCGGCGATGGCGTTCCTGACGACGCTTCCGGCGCTGATCGTGCTCGGTTTCGTCCAGAAGCACATCGTGACCGGCCTCACGTTCGGCGCACTGAAAGGGTAGGATGATGGCTGGCGTTCAACCAAAAAAAACCAAACGCGACGGCTTTCTGCCAATCCGGACCAACGGATTCGACCGAGGCTTCGTTTCGGTCGTGATCCTGATCCTCGTGCATCTTCTGTGGATGCGCTTCCTGGAGGGCATGCTGCCCCTATGGGTGGCGACGGGGCTCTGCCTGATGCTGGCCGTGTTCATTATCCGCAAGGGCTGAAGATATGAAATCGCTCGTTCTCGAACGTAAAGACGAACTGCGCATTCGCGACCTGGACCCGAAGGAGACGCTCGGTCCAACCGATGTGCGCATCGCCATCAAGACCGTCGGCGTGTGCGGGTCGGACGTTCATTATTACAAGCACGGTGCGATCGGGCCTTTCGTCGTACGCGAGCCGATGATCCTCGGTCACGAGGCCGCCGGCATCATCGAAGAAGTCGGCAGCGCGGTAGAGAACCTGAAAGTGGGCGATCGCGTCTGCATGGAGCCTGGCATTCCCGACTCTCAAAGTCGCGCGTCGCGGCTGGGGCTCTACAATCTCGATCCCGCAGTGCGCTTTTGGGCGACGCCACCCGTGCATGGCGTCATGAGGCCGAGTGTGGTCCATCCCGCCGCCTTCACATTCAAGCTTCCGGACAATGTTTCCTACGCCGCCGGCGCCATGGTCGAGCCGCTCGCCGTTGGCTTTCATGCGGTCTCCAAGGCGAGGCTGACGCCCGGCGCGGTCGCCCTCGTGACGGGGGCCGGGCCGATCGGCATGGTGACCGCGATCGCGGCGCTCTCAGCCGGTTGCGCCCGGGTTATCGTTACCGACGTTGTCGACGAGAAGCTTGCCGTGGCGCAGAAGCTCGGCCCTGCCATCATCACAGTCAACGTCCGCTCGCAGGATCTTAAGAGCGTCATCGCCCGCGAAACCGATGGCTGGGGCGTCGATGTCGTCTTCGAATGCTCCGGCGCGACCGACGTGATCGCAGACACGGTGCATCATGGTTGCCCAGGCGGCGCCCTTGTCTTTGTCGGCATGCCCCTGAAGCCGGTTCCGCTCGATATCGTCATCGCCCAGACCAAGGAACTGCGTATCGAACACGTGTTCCGCTACGCCCATGTCTACCCGCGCATCGTCGCGCTTCTGGGGGCGAACCAGATCAATGTCGATGCGCTGATCACCGATACCTATGTCTTCGAGGATTCTGTCGAAGCATTCGACTACGCCGTGCGACCGAAGCCGTCCTCCGTGAAAATTCAGATCGAGCTTGGGAGGTAAGCATGTACCTGCGGAAATTCGATCTCACCGGAAGGGTCGCGGTCGTTACCGGAGCGGGGCGCAATATCGGCTACGCCTGCGCCGATGCCCTGTCCGAGGCCGGCGCACACGTTGTACTAACCGATCTTGATGAAGAACTCGGCCGGTCGGCCGTTGCGAAACTTGCGACGATGGATCGCAAGGCTGAATTCGTTCGCCTCAATGTGACGGATTCGGGCGAAACCGACCGCATCGCGGCAGAAATCGCCACCAGGCTCGGCCGCGTGGACATTTTGGTCGCCAATGCCGGCATCTCTTCACAAAGCCCGGCGGAGCAAATGTCGGATGCGGACTGGCTGAGAGTTGCAAATGTGAACGTCAACGGCGTGTTCTGGAGCAACCGCGCCTTCGGAAACCTGATGCTGAAGGCGGGCAGGGGCTCGATCGTCAATATCGGTTCGATCTCCGGCATCATCGCCAACCGGCCGCAGCCGCAGGCCGGTTACAACACCTCCAAGGGTGCCGTTCACATGCTGACGAAGTCGCTTGCAGGGGAATGGGCCGAGCGGGGCGTCCGCGTCAATGCCGTCGCGCCGACCTATATCGCGACCGACATGACAAAAGCGGCCATCGAGACGACCGGGTGGGATAAGGACTGGATGGACATGACGCCGATGAAGCGCATGGGCGACGTCGAGGAAATCGCGTCCGTCGTCCTGTTCCTCGCCTCCGATGCCGCCAGCCTGATGACCGGCAGCATCGTCGTTGCCGATGCAGGATATACCACATGGTGACGCTGACCGTGCACCTGTCCCGAATGACTGGCGGCCCCGCCGCATAACTGACTGAGGATTGACACATGGCGACGATCGAGCTCGACCACGTCGACAAGCATTACGGCTCCTATCACGCGTTGCGCAACATCTCGTTCGACATCGCCGACGGCGAGTTCGTCGTTCTGGTCGGTCCTTCCGGGTGCGGCAAGTCCACGCTGCTGCGTTCGCTCGCCGGCCTTGAGGAGATCACCGGCGGCACCATCAGGCTTGGCGGACATCGCGTCGACAACATCGCCGCCAAGGACCGGGACGTAGCGATGGTCTTCCAGAACTACGCGCTCTATCCGCACATGACCGTTCGGGAGAACATGGCCTTCGCCCTGAAGTTGCGCGGCGAAAACCTTGCCGACCGCAACGCCAAGGTCGACAAGGCTGCCGAGATGCTGCGGCTGACGCCCTATCTCGACCGCTACCCAAAGGCGCTTTCCGGGGGCCAACGACAGCGCGTCGCCATGGGGCGCGCAATGGTTCGTAGCCCGAAGGCGTTCTTTTTCGACGAGCCTTTGTCAAACCTCGATGCGGCGCTACGCGTGGACATGCGTTCCGAGATCAAGGCGCTTCACCAGCGCCTTGGTGCGACATCCGTCTACGTCACGCATGACCAGATCGAAGCCATGACGATGGCGGACCGCATCGTCGTGCTTCGCGACGGCAAGGTAGAGCAGATCGGCGCGCCGCTAGAGCTTTACGACAGGCCCGCCAATACCTTCGTTGCCGCCTTCATCGGATCACCGGCCATGAACATGCTGCCGGCCACGATCGATCTGTCTGCAAACGCCGCGCGGCTTGCCGACGGGTCAGCCCTTCCGCTTCCACAAGGCGCGCGGGCCTGCAACGACCAGACGGTGGTCTACGGGGTTCGTCCCGACCAGTGGACCCTGTCGAAAGGCGATAAGGGCGTACCGGCGACCGTCGAGCTGATCGAGCCCACGGGGGCCGAAATTCTCCTGGCAGCCCAGTTGGCCGGCAAACGCGTCCTGTGCGCCTTCCGCGAGCGCCACGCTTTGAAGCCGGGCGACCGGATACGGCTCGACGTCGATCCTGCCGCAGCTCACGTGTTTGACAAGCAGACCCACCAGAGGCTGGCGGTTTGAGCAACAGGCATCGGAGGATTAACCGTGTCGGACTTTATAGGCAAAACAGTCATCATTACCGGCGCTGGCAAAGGTATAGGCCGTGCCTGTGTCGAACTGCTCACCCGCCGCGGTGCGCGGATCATCGCCTTGTCGCGTTCGCAGGACGATCTGGATGATCTGGCCGCAAAGTTCGGCGCGTCCGTAATATTAGTCGATCTGGCTGACAATGCAGCAGCACGCGCCGCCATGAAGAAGGCGGGCTTGGCCGATGTGCTGATCAATTGCGCGGGAACCAACGTGCTCGAAAGCGTCCTCGATATGACGGAGGAGGGCTATGAACAGGTCCTTGGCATCAACCTGCGGGCCGCGCTGATTTGTGCGCAGGAGTTTGCCCGGGCTCGCATTTCAAACGGCGGTGGCGGTGCGATCGTGAATGTGACCTCGATTGCCGGACATCGTGGTTTCGCGGATCACATGGCCTACGCCGCCTCGAAAGCGGGCCTGGAAGGCGCGACACGTGTCATGGCCAAGGAACTTGGGGACCATGGAATCCGGGTCAATGCAGTGGCGCCCACGGTTACCATGACGGAGCTTGCCGCGAAGGCGTGGTCCGACCCCTCCAAACGTGGCCCAATGATTGTTCGCCACCCGATGGCGCGCTTTGCGGACGTCGACGATGTCGCACGCTCGATCGCGCTGCTCATTTCAGAGGACGCGCCCATGGTCAGCGGCGCAGTCCTACCAGTCGACGGCGGCTTCCTGGCCGTCTGAAAATCAAAAGGCGAGACAAGACAATGACCAAATCACTCGAAGGAAAGATCGCTGCGGTAACCGGTGCAGCCTCCGGTATTGGGCTGGCAACGTCCCGTGCCTTGGTCGATGCCGGCGCCAAGGTTGTCATGGTAGACTATAACAGACACGCGCTGGAAACCCATGCTGCCGAATTCGGCGACGCTGTGGTCACACAGGTTACCGACCTTCTCGACGCCGCAAGTTGCGCAACCATGGTGCCGGAAATCCTGGCAAAGGTCGATCATCTCGACATCCTGCACTGCAACGCTGGCTCCTACATTGGCGGAGATCTTATCGATACCGATACCGCGACAATGGATCGGATGCTGAATCTCAACATAAACGCGGTCATGAAGAACGTTCACGACATCGCTCCGCATATGATCGAACGCGGGACCGGGGACATTTTGGTCACTTGCTCCGTAGCGGGCCACGCGCCAATCCAGTGGGAACCGGTCTACTCCAGCTCTAAGTGGGCAATTACCAGCTTCGTCCAGATCATGCGCCGGCAGTTGAAAAACCACGGAATCAGGGTCAGCCAGATCTCGCCTGGCCCGGTCGTTTCTGCCTTGCTTTCCGATTGGCCCGCGGAAAACCTTGAAAAGGCAAAAGCCAATGGCAGTCTGATCGAGCCCTCAGAGGTTAGCGATGCCATCATCTTCATGCTGACCCGCCCGCGAAACGTCACAATCCGGGACATGATTGTCTTGCCGACAAATTTCGACGTGTAGATAAGAGGCATCAAGTCGTTCCGGAAGCTCATTTCGGGCTACACGCCAAGACTCTACGATAGCAAACAAGCGATCGCACCGGATTGCATCATTGCTGAGCAGGAATTTTTGCCATTGCATCCAGTTTGCGGAAGGTGAACCGGCCGCATTTACGACGCAAAGGCAACTGTACCAACATTCGGATTGGTAAAGTGTCCGGCTTCGCCTCGGAATACCCGTCCGGCTTCATCGGAGTACGCAGGCGGATGAACTCATCGACCGCGAGCGTCACGACCTGCTGCCGATTGTAGCCGCAACGGCGGTAATCCTTGTAGCGGAAGGTGCCATCCGCTTCGTTGAACAAGATCAGGCGACTATTTGAGATGGCGACCCGGTGCGTATAGCGAGACAGGTAGGCAAACACGGCTTGCGACCCCGTAAAGGGTGGTTTGGTATACCTTGCATGATTTCGCTCGCCACCGTTGCTCCGTTCGGAAACCTCAGCCTCACGCCCGTCTGAAGGTGGGCAGCGGCGCCTCTGCCGCCGAAAGGGGGAAGGGGCGAGCTGTCAGGCTGGAGAGCGCTCGCGACCGCCTCTTTTTCGCTCGCGATGAGAGATTTCCCATGAACGGTTTGTCCTCCCGCAGCGCGCCCGCGATCGCCGTTGCGCTCCGCTCACCCGAAGGCCGCAGCCGCGCAAGCAACATCTTTCCAGCCGGGAGTGTGCCCGCCGCTTCTCGAAGCCGGCCATTCCATTCCGTCGAGCCATTCGCACGACGTCTTCCAATGTCCTACGCAGAAGGATCGTCGTCTTGTCGCGGCCCGGCGGGGCAGTCAGGACCAATGTCGAAGATCACGATGATTCCGAGGCTTCCATCCAGGACGCGGCAGACCGGACCCGCTGCACAGCGCACCCCAGTCTCAACCAGCGCCGGCGAACGCCGGCGCTTACGAAGACATCGATAGTCCGCGCGCCCTGCAGGACGATCATGCGGGAAGGGTGGCGAAGGCAATCGCGGGCGGACCGATAGGAAAGGCGCATTCACGAGCGTGTCGCAGCACTGAAGAAAAGAGGCAGCAAATCAGGACGCCAGGGCGCGCATCGCCTCCAGTTCCACCCGGCCCGTTCCCATTGATGCCGACTTTGTAGAGGACTGCCTGCTTTTGCGGCCAACCCCGGAAGGGGTAAGACTCGACAGAAATTTTTGCAAAATTCGATTTCGGTTTGTTCGCCTCTGGCGGCAAATCGAATTTTGCAAAAATTTCCGCCGAGCTGACCGCAGCAGGCCAGCCCTCTTCTTTGCCGTCATCGGGAACGGTCCCGATGCAACCGAAGGAGAATGACCATGGCATCCACGATCGCAAACCTCACCACCAAGGCAGACGGCTCGATGGAAGGCGTCTTCGCAACGCTCCGCGTCAATGCCCCGATCGCCGTCCTGCCCAACGCCCACAAGGCCCGCGAGGACGCCCCGGACTACCGCGTCATCAACAAGCGCACCGGCTTCGAGATCGGCGCAGGCTGGAACCGGATCTCGCCGCGCAGCGGGGCAGAATACGTCTCGATCCGGATGGAAGCGCCCGAGATCGGCGTGATCTTCGGGAACCTGGCCCCTGCACCTGGCGGCGACGACGGCAGGAAGGTGCTCCTCTGGAACAACCCGGAGTGAGGTGCAAGCCAGACCGGCCCCGCAAGGGGCCGGTTTCCTTTCGTGCCAGCGGCCGCGACCGCGCCAGCGGCCACGCATGTCCGGGTGCCCCACGAGGGGAAAGGGTGTCTGCTCAGGAAAGCAAGTCTGCCATGACGGAACGGTGCGCGTCAAAACCGCGTGGTACCCCCAATTTTCCCGCCGAACCGCCGAAGCGGCTCGACAAAAAAATCGGCTCCCCCACGCGCGAGCCGCTAAGGCGGGTTTTGACCCGCACCGCTCCGTCATGGCCGCCAGCGTCATCTTTCACATCTAACCAAGGAGATGACGACGATGACGAACGCCCTCGAAATCCACATCGAAGAGCTGCGCCGCGAGGCCAACCACTGCGCTCCGGCAGAGCGCGCCCAGATCGAAGCGGAGCTGGAACATGCCCGCGCGGAGCTGGCGGCGATCATCGCCGCCGAAGATGCCGCGCGGGCCGGCGAGCCTCCCCATTGAGGGAGGCTATTGCCGTAAACGACGGGACCGATGCGCCGGGTCGACCGGCGTCCCGGCCCGCGGCTGCGCCTTATGGCTCCATGTCGAGCCTCGTCGAGCGTCGCTCACGGGCCAATTCCACCGCCCGCTTCACCCGGGATCCGCGGGCCTGTCTCTCCCGCAGCAATTCGAGAAACAGACGACAGCGTCCTCTTCCCGCCCGAAATCATGCGCCATCATCATCCGGCCGAGCGTGCCGATCCGCCCAGCGGCGCAACAGATGCGGCGTGCCCATAAGCGTGGGTTCGATCGCGAGCATATGGACGTGCGCCTGGTTCCACTCCGGAGCCACGCGTTCGACATGGAGAGGATAGGGCTGTGTGAGCATGAACGAAGAATCGCCGCCTCGTTTCCCGCGTCCAGCGACAGTTCTGAAACGAACCCGATGGTCCGATCTTCGTGATGGTTGGAGGCCGGAGATAGCGAATAATTTGGGCGAGCCGGCCATTGGCCGACCGATCCCTACTCGCACCGTCCGGCGCTCCCCGAGCCGGCCTTCGGTGACGCTCACTCTCGCGGGGCGATACGGCGGGATCGACCGGCTGGCTCGCGGGCAGGGACTTCCCCTCGCGCTCCCGCCGGCTGAGCGTGGCACCAAGAAGAGTGGCGGTCGCCCTCGTCCTTTTCTTGATCGAGTGCCCGGCACTTGGTCACGGCGGATTCGGCTGGAAACGTGGCCCATCGTGCCGACCTATCCTTGCCCCGAGCATCCGCCGCGGCTAGACTCACTTACAGCCGAGGGGCTGTGCCATGCCCCGAGCAATGGCACGCTCGTCAGGATGAGGACGATACTGCCGTGGCCGAAGAACAATCCGCCGTCAATCTCCATGCGCAACCGAAGAAGCGGAGCCCACTTTTTCGCGTCGTGCGGTATGTCGGCCGCGTGATGAGCGCGCTCGCCGCCGGAGTGGCGCGCGGTATCATCCATAGCGTCTGGCATTTGGCCTATTTCCTGCTCTGCCTGTTTCGTCCGATTACCTATCTCTTCTTCCCGGCGGCCGTCATCACGTTGCTGTTGGCGTTTGCGGCCTTCGTGAAGCCTGAGACCTCGCCCGCGATGCCCGCTTGGGCAATGCTGCTGATGGCGATCGGCTTCGTTGCCTTCTCAATCGCCTATGCCGCCTTCGTCGACTGGATCCGGCCACCCGGAGCTGAAGACCCCGCCGATCGGTTTACCCGACGCAATTGATCAGCCTCCAGGCGATCTTGCGCATCGGCTCTTACTCCAACGCTGACAGGCTATCCGAACCTTACGGTTTGCCCACTTTGACGAACCGGTTGGTCTCGGCCGCGGCGTTCATCTCTTTCCGCCGGAAATAGATCGCGCGTCCGCAACGGATCGGGCTGTGTCCCTGCACGATGATGACCTGCTCGTCCTTGCGCATCGATTGGGTGATTTCGTGCGGCATGATCAACGGCCGGCGCTGGAAGTTGACGCTTTCGGATTTCCGTGAGGCGCTGTTTTTCGTATCCCAGCCGATATTGCGTGAACTGCCTTTCACTTCGACGGTCATCTCCCCGCATTGCGCCGAGACGTTGCGCGCCGTGTCGAGCGCCTTGATCGCGGCGTAGCTCGTAAAGGCGCAGCCGTCGATCCATGAGACAGCGCCGTCCTTGCCGAAATGCCGTTCCAACTGGCCGACGGACTGGTACATCAGCATCATGCTGATGCCATACTTGCGGCCGCGGTCGCGCGCTTCCTCCAGCACCCGCATATAGCCGAGCAGGTCGACCTCATCGAGCACGAACAGGGCCCGGCGCCGAAACGCGCCGTCGGCCTCGGTCATCGCATTGATCAGCGAGCCGATAATCACCCGGCCGATGCCCGGATAGGACCGCAGGATCGAAGCGGGAATGTTGAGGAATACGTCTTTCTTGCCTTCGGCGATCTCGGCAGACCTGAACGTACTGCCGCAGACGAGAGCGGCATAATTGTCGAGCGACAGCCATTGCGTATCCTTCGATGCCGTCGAATAGACGCCGGAAAAGGTCTGCTCCGTCATATTGACGAACACGCCGAGTGTCTCGCGGATGAAGGCCGAGGCCGAATGCTCCTGAACGTCGCGGAGTGTGGCGAGCACGGACGGCTCCGGTTGCGAGACCATCTGGCGCAGGCTGCGCAAGTCGCGCCGACCCTCAAACTCCGGCGACAGCATCACATGCGCCAGAAGCCCGGTCAGGAGATTGTGGGCCTGGTTCTGAAAGTAGGAGCCAGTGGAGCTTTCGAAGCGTGCGCTTTCCGACAGCAGCATATGGGTAATGCCGACGATGTCCTCCTCCTTCTTCGTCGAGGTCTCGATCCCGTCGAGGACGTTGAAGCCCATGATCGGGTTTACCGGATCGAGCACCATCACCTCGCGCTGGAGCGTCTTCCGGCGATGCTCGACCACCATCGGCGCAACCTCGGTAGAGGGATCGAGACAAATCATCGGGCCGGTGTACCGCAGCGCCGTCGGTACGACGTTGCTGGTCGTCTTGTAGCCACCGGACCCGGCGAAGAAGAGCATGTGCGTAGAATCGAAGTCCTGCTTATAGGTGAGGAGCGGCGCTTTTCCGCCGCGCCCCCATGTCGACGGATCGTTCGGATCGAACGGCATCTCGTGGACAAGCTCCTTGTCGACACGATAGCGCTCGCCCACGACGATCTCGCCATCTTCCGGAAAGATGCGTGCGGCTGCTCCCATCGATAGCCAGTCGGCATCGCCGAAGGTTCCGCTTTTGGCGCGCTTGACCGGGTCCGGCACGACGCTGGAAATGCGCGCGGAGACCGCCGCCGCGATGAAGCCCAGTGCCGCGCTAGCGACCGCTATCATGTCGAGGAAGGAGAGCGCCTGATCCCAGGTCAGCGTGCCGCGCTCGACGAATGGCGAAAGCCGGGCAATCTCGCGCAGTCCATAGAAGCCCGCCATCAGCAGAAAGCAGAGGAAGCTTGCCATTGCGATCGGCCGACGCCGATGCAGCGGCAGCGCCCAGACCGTGAGCAGCCCGGCGAGCGGTCCGAACAGAAGCACCGGCAAAGGCGACAGCCGTAGGAACCAGTATTGCACCTTGCCCGTCATGCCGGTTGCCAACTCCGGCCAACGCCAATTGGCGACATAGAAGGCAAAAGCGGAAACGACGACTGGCACAAGGATGAGCAACACGCTCGGATGCGGTCTTGCTCGTGCCATTACTCCGCGGCCTCCAGCACCCGCTGGTCGCCCTTGAGGGCTGGAGCCATGAAGGCTTTCTCGCCCACCTCGCGCAGCCGCTGATATTCCGGTGAACCGGACGCAACGCGTGCCAGTTCGATGAGCCCGCCAAGCAAATACGCCCGGTCTGCCTTCGACAGCCCGGCGCGCACGACGATTCCGCCGAGCAGGAATTTCTCGCGGGCTTCCTTCTTGCGGTCAGCCGTCATGAGGAACCTCCGTCTTCGCTCCAGCCCCGCCATTTGCCGATCCATGCGGCGAAGCAGCCGTGCCACCGGCCCCTTTCTCCTTCGCTTTGCGAAATCGCGCGGCGATCTCTTCGAAGATGCGATCGACCTCCTCGTCAGTGATTTCCATCTCCGCCAGTCCTGCTTTCGTCGCGGCACGGGCGAACCGCTCGGCGGATTTTGCTATCAACGTTTTTCTGCGTTCGCGGAGCTTCTCGATTTGTGTGTCGATGTCCAGAATTGACGATTTTGAAGCCACTTATCCGGTTCCCTTTATAAAGTAGATATTGCTATCTGGCTCATTATACTGACTAGAAAATGATAGTTAAGCGAGCTACCTTGTGCAAGCCCCAAAACGTCGATGCCGGAATTCCGGAGCGAGCCGTCTTCCGGAAAAACGGCATCGGGCCTGCGGCCCGATCGATTTAAGGGCGCAATATACGTCGCTGACGCGACGTGCTTGGGAGATCCGGAGACCGTCGTGGCGATCATGTTCGTCAGAGCGCAGGTGATCGGCAGGGGCGCAGGGCGTAGCGTCGTCTCTGCCGCTGCCTATCGCCACCGCGCCCGGATGATGGACGAACAGGCCGGGACCTCCTTCAGCTATCGCGGCGGTGCCGGCGAACTGAAGCATGAGGAGCTGGCGCTGCCGGACCAGATTCCGGCATGGCTGCGCACGGCCATCGAGGAAAAGAGCATCGCTGCGGCAAGCGAGGCGCTGTGGAACGCTGTGGATGCCTTCGAGACGCGGGCGGACGCCCAGCTTGCCCGCGAGCTGATCATTGCGCTTCCCGAGGAACTGACGCGAGCCGAGAATATCGCTTTGGTCCGGGAGTTTGTCCGCGACAATCTCATATCCAAGGGCATGATTGCCGACTGGGTCTATCACGACAAGGACGGCAATCCGCACATCCATTTGATGACGGCACTGCGGCCCCTGACGGAGGAGGGGTTCGGGCCGAAGAAGATTCCGGTCCTCGGCGGGGATGGAAAGCCGCTGCGCGTCGTCACGCCGGACCGGCCGAACGGCAAGATCGTGTATAAACTCTGGGCCGGGGACAAGGAGACGATGAAGGCGTGGAAGATCGGTTGGGCGGAGACGGCGAACCGGCATCTGGCGCTCGCCGGCCATGACATCCGTCTCGACGGACGCTCCTACGCGGAGCAGGGCCTCGATGGCATCGCACAGAAACACCTCGGTCCCGAAAAAGCGGCGCTCGCCCGCAAGGGCGTCGAGATGTACTTCGCGCCGGCCGATCTGGCGCGGCGGCAGGACATGGCCGACCGGCTGCTCGCCGAGCCGGAACTTCTGCTGAAACAGCTCGCCAACGAACGGTCCACCTTCGATGAGAAGGCTATCGCCAAGGCGCTGCATCGCTATGTCGACGACCCCGCGGATTTCGCGAACATTCGCGCGCGTCTGATGGCGTCCGACAATCTTGTGTTGTTGAAGCTGCAGCAGGTGGATCGGCAGACCGGGAAGGTCGCGGAACCGGCGATCTTCACCACGCGCGAGATCCTGCGCATCGAATATGAGATGGCGCAGTCGGCAGAGGTCCTGTCGAAGCGCACCGGTTTCGGTATCGCGGGAGCGAAGGTTGCCGCAGCGGTGGGGCAGGTCGAAACGGCCGATCCGGCAAAGCCTATCAAGCTCGACCGGGAGCAAGTCGACGCCGTCCGTCACGTCACCGGTGACAATGCAATCGCGGCTGTCGTCGGGCTTGCAGGGGCGGGCAAGTCAACGCTGCTCGCCGCCGCGCGGGTTGCCTGGGAGGGCGAACATCATTGCGTCTTCGGCGCTGCCCTTGCCGGCAAGGCGGCCGAAGGGCTGGAAGACAGTTCCGGCATCAAGTCGCGCACGCTCGCCTCATGGGAACTCTCCTGGGAGAACGGGCGTGATCTGCTCGATCACGGTGACGTCTTCGTCGTCGATGAGGCCGGCATGGTGTCGTCGCAGCAGATGGCGCGTGTATTGAAGGCGGTCGAGGATGCTGGCGCGAAGGCCGTTCTGGTCGGTGACGCCATGCAGCTTCAGCCGATCCAGGCCGGTGCGGCTTTCCGGGCGATATCCGAACGGATCGGTTCCGCCGAGCTTGCCGGTGTCCGCCGCCAGCGGGAAGCTTGGGCACGCGATGCATCGCGTTTCTTCGCCCGCGGCAAGATCGAAGAGGGGTTGGATGCCTATGCCCAGCGAGGCCGGATCGTCGAGGCCGAGCACCGCGTCGAAGTCGTCGAGCGGATTGTCGCGGACTGGAGCGCGGCGCGCGAAGAGGCGATCGCACAGTCTCGAGCGGCTGGTCACGACGGCCGGCTGCGGGGCGACGAGTTGCTCGTGCTCGCCCACACCAACGAGGATGTGAAGCGTCTCAATGGAGCGCTGCGCAACGTGATGAACGCGGCTGGCGCGCTGACCGCCACACGCGCGTTCCAGACAGAGCGCGGCGTTCGCGAGTTCGCCGCCGGCGATCGCATCATCTTTCTCGAAAATGCCCGCTTCCTCGAACCGCGGGCGCGCCGCCTCGGCCCGCAATATGTCAAGAACGGCATGCTCGGGACGGTCGTTGCGACCGGAGATCAGCGCGGAGGGCCGTTGCTGTCGGTTCGTCTCGACAATGGCCGCGACGTCGTCATCAGCCAGGACAGCTATCGCAACGTCGATCACGGCTATGCCGCGACGATCCACAAATCGCAGGGCGCCACTGTCGACCGGACCTTCGTGCTCGCCACCGGCATGATGGACCAGCATTTGACCTATGTCTCGATGACCCGACATCGCGATCAGGCAACGCTCTATGCGGCGCGCGAGGATTTCGAGCCGAAGCCGGAATGGGGCCGCAAGCCGCGCGCCGATCATGCCGCCGGCGTCACCGGCGAGTTGGTCGAGACCGGCGGGGCCAAGTTCCGGCCGGACGATGAGGATGCCAAGGAAAGCCCCTATGCCGACGTCCGCACGGATGACGGAACCGTCCAGCGGGTCTGGGGCGTGAGCCTGCCGAAGGCGCTGGCGAAGGGCGGCGTTTTTGTCGGCGATACGGTCACGCTGCGCAAGGACGGTGTCGAGACCGTCAAAGTGGATGTCGTCGTCACCGATCCGGAGACAGGCGAAAAGCGAACGGAGAAACGCGAAGTTCATCGCAATGTCTGGACGGCGGAACTGAAGGAAACGGCCTCTGACCGCCAGGAGCGGCTCGAGCGCGAGAGCCATCGTCCCGAACTGTTCAAGCAGATCGTCGAACGTCTCGGCCGCTCGGGTGCGAAGACCACGACGCTCGATTTCGAGAGCGAGGCTGGCTACCAGACGCATGCCCGCGACTTCGCTCGGCGCCGCGGCATCGACTTGGCTGCCGAGGTCGCGGCGCGACAAGAGGAGGGGGCTTCTCGGCGGCTGGCCTTCCTTGCGGAGAAGCGCGGGCAGGTGGCGAAGCTGTGGGAGCGTGCCAGCGTGGCGCTCGGTTTCGCCATCGAACGCGAGAGGAGCGTCTCCTATAATGAAGAGCGTTCCGAAACCGTCGCGGCACAAGTGCCCGCGGATCGAACATATCTCATTCCACCGACGACCCGATTTGCCCGTAGCATCGAGGAGGAAGCCCGCAGGGCGCAACTGGCCTCGGAGCGATGGAAGGAGCGGGAGGCGATTCTTCGCCCGGTCCTGGAGAAAGTCTATCGCGATCCTGATCGCGCGCTGGCCAGGTTAAATGTACTGGCGTCAGATGCCGGAATAGAGCCGCGCCGCGTTGCTGAAGATCTTGCCGCGACGCCTCAGCGTCTCGGCCGTCTGCAGGGATCGCAGCATCTGGTCGATGGCCGTGCCGCGCGGGACGAACGGAATGTAGCGATGGCGGCCCTGTCGGATCTGCTGCCGCTCGCCCGGTCGCATGCGACGGAATTCCGCAGACAGGCAGAGCGGTTCGGCATTCGCGAGGAACAGAGGCGTGGGCATATGTCCCTGTCGATCCCCGCGCTCACGAAACCGGCCATGGCGCGTCTTGTCGAAATCGAGGCGGTCCGTGAGCGCGGCGGACCCGATGCCTACAAGACCGCCTTCGCCTATGCTGTCGAGGACCGTCTGCTGGTCCAGGAAGTGAAGGCGGTCAATGACGCGCTGACAGCCCGCTTTGGATGGTCCGCCTTCACGGAGAAGGCCGATGCCATTGCCGAGCGCAACATGGTCGAGCGTATGCCCGACGATCTTGCTCCCGATCGACGCGAGAAGCTGGAGCGGCTTTTCAGGGTCGTGCGCCGCTTTGCCGAGGAACAGCATCTTGCGGAAAAGAAGGACCGCTCAAAGGTGGTTGCCGGCGCCAGCGTCGAGCCGGGGAAGGAGACGAGCGCCGTGTTGCCGATGTTTGCCGCCGTAACGGAGTTCAAGACCTCGGTAGAAGATGAGGCGCGGGCGAGGGCGCGAGAGGTTGCCCACTACCGTCACAATCGCGCTGCCCTTGTCGAAAAGGCCGAGCGCATTTGGCGCGATCCCGCCGGCGCCGTCGACAGAATCGAGAGCCTGATCGTGAAAGGCTTCGCGGGTGAGCGGGTCGCGGCGGCCGTTGCCAACGATCCCGAAGCCTATGGCGCGCTTCGCGGCTCCGATCGCATCATGGACCGGTTGCTGGCAGTCGGCCGCGAGCGAAAGGAAGCTCTCCAGGCCGTGCCGGAAGCTGAAAGCCGCGTTCGCTCATTGGGTGCGTCCTACGCCACGGCCCTCGATAGCGAGACCAAGGCAATCGGCGAGGAGCGCCGGCGCATGGGTATTGCCATCCCGGGCCTGTCGGCGCCGGCAGAAGACGCTTTGCGCGAGCTGGCGGCAGCGATGAAGAAGAAGGGCGCCAAGCTCAACGTTGCCGCCGGGTCGCTCGATGGCCGCATCGGGGAGGAATTTGCGGACGTCAGCCGGGCGCTTGATCTACGGTTCGGGCGCGATGCGATCTTGCGCGGCGAGAGGAACGTGATCAACGGCGTGCCGCCAGCGCAGCGCCGGGCCTTCGAGGTGATGCAGGATCGCCTGAAGGTTCTGCAACAGGCCGTTCGCATGGGAAGCGCTCAGCAGATCGTATCGGAGCGTCAGCGTCGGGCCATCGACCGCGGCCGCGGTGTTCTTCGTTGAGCATTTTGGGCACAGAAAAAAGCCGATCATGGCTGAGCAGGACACCTCCTGCGACAGGTACGGAGATTGCGATCGAGATTATCAACCAGGCGCGCACGATCCTGACGGCCTGCGTCTATGAGCTCGACGGTATTGATTTCGATGCTGCCGAAGCGTAGCGCTTTCGCCGCCGAGAATTGATCACCTGCAGCACAGCATCACCGCTGCCGACTGCGAGGCGGTCGAGGCCGTGATTACGCTCTGGGGCGAGGATGAAGGACGAGTTCTGATCATGGCGGAGAACCAGGCCTCCGTCCCATTTTGCTCGGATTCACGACTGAAAATTGCGTCGCGCCAGAATGCCCCAACTTTTCTGGGAGTCTAGAATGCGACGTTGGGCAAGGCCGTTTATGGTGTGTGCCAATCGGTCCTCGTCTGTAACGACGATGCGACTTTCGATATTGCCATCTGCAAGAGTATTCGGACGCCGTGGAGCATTACGAGGTCACGGGTCTCCACGCGAATGTGGAGTCCTTCTTCGGCGGATGTCATCATCGCCTCGGCACCCTCGAAGCTCAGACGCGCTTTGAGTGCACTGATCTCGGCCGACAAACAATAGTCCCGCACTCTCTTGCAAATATCGGCAGCTACTCGCTCAGCATGAGCTGTCACGATGCATACTTCTGCAACATGCACGAGACTAATATCGATTTCCTCTTTTCGCATCGAACCACCAGTCCCAGTCTTTACGGCGCGGACAATGCGGCCGCACCGATCCGTGAACGCAACCCTATGAGAAAATCAGAGGCGCTCTACCTGACAATATTGATAGGTTGCAGCGCCCTCCTTTGCTCCACGCCGCCAAAGACCCCGTCGCTCTACAGAACGCGGTGGTCGACAAAAAGGCGCGGACGTCCATGGGGTGTTCCCCAAACGGCAAGACCGTGGTCATGCATCGGCAGAGCAAGCCTTCAATCGCAGTAAAGACGTTTCCATGCCGCACCCGCGTGGAGCGCGGTGTGCCTCGTGGGCCTGGAGCTAGCTGTGAACCAGTTCGATCGCAACGGCGCGGCTGACGGCTTGCGTTGTTGTCGCGCCACCGAGTTTTTGCCGCGCCAAGCGCAAATGGAGGCGTACCGCGCTTTCAGAAATTCCCAGCATTGCAGCAATCTGCTTTGGGAGTCTTCCCTGTGCTATCAGATCGATGCACTGAAGCTGTCGGGGGGATAACGCGCGCGCCGCCTTGGCGCGCAGCCCTGAGACAGTCAGTGCCTGCTCATGGATGTGAGGCGCGAGAAGCTGAAGGTCTTCTTCACAATCCGTGCGCAGATCCGCCCATCCATGCTCGCTCAAATTGGATGTAGCTGTGAGCAAAGATCGCTCTCCACGTGGACCACGGACAGGGATTGTTATCCCGAAGCGTCCAACCCCGTAGGAATCCGCTTGGCGGAAAAAATGCTCTGTCGCTGCGCTCGCACGTTCCAAGCATGACCAGTCAACCGGCAAGAGCCCAACACGGCTGACGTCAAGAACGGGGTCAAGCATAAAGAAGTTGTTCTCGACATAGTAGTCAACCCAAGCTTTTGAATATGTGGAGAGGATTAGAGGATGTTCGGCATTGCCCATCCCAAGCCGAACCAGGTGAAAGACGAAATGTGAAAGACGATAACAATCCCGGATATGGAAAATGGCTGATCGGAGCTCGTCGATATTCGATGCTGAGGTAATCATATCCAGGCAATGTATACGTAACGCTCGCCTTGGCATCCTGCGGCCTCCCAATTCACTGCATCATCTTACTGTATTGCAACGTAGGAGGGTGTTGGCAAACAGTTTTTACTACTCTAAATGTGCTGCGAGCGTTGCGGCAATTTATCGTATGCCGTGGGACGTGCTTATCATCCGCCCCGAGCATCGATTCCGGAGGTGGACGGAGGTGTTCTGGGACACCTCCCACGATCCGCAGCAAAAGCTGCCAAACTCTGGCAAGGATGCCGCAAGCCGCGTCGGCGACCAGCCGATCCGCCGATACACGCGCTCCATCGAAACCTCGTATACGCCAACGATGATACGAATTTCGGATTCCAGCGCCAGATCACATAGACCCGAGAGGAGACGAGCAGAGACATTCGTGGCACGCGCCGCTGCGGGAAAATCTGGATGGACACAAAACCGCGAACATTCCCAGGTCGACGGGTTCGCGAGTTTTATCGGCTTTTGGAAAAAAGACCGGAATTCGCGGGTTAGCATCGTAGGGCCGCTCGTTGGGAGTACTCTCAGCGACCCGGCAACATGTCCGGATTGGGTCAGCGAAACGATGTAGATCGGATCGGCGTTGACATCGTACCAGTCCATTTCTCTTCCGTCGCGGACATCAACGTTCCACTGCATTCTCCCTTGGAAGACGCGCGCTCTTCCGCGTAGCATTTCTTCATAGAGGAACGAGGTATGATCGCGCTTGGTAAGGATCCTGAGCATCCGGCCCTCCCGTTTGGGATGGCCTAGGATTGCAAACGAAGTTTGCGTTCAGCAACCTATCGATATGGTCAGGTTGACAGCTGTGTGAAGGGTACCGGTCGATAGCCGACAGCGGCAGGCGATGATAACGTCCGTCAAGATGGTGTAATTTCCCGGTGTAGCCCCGGGGCAGTCATGATCAGGCGGTTTTTGGTGTGACCTGAAGCGGTTTTTCCTCCTCCATGGCTTGAGGGTTGAGCTTGGCCATGGCGTCTGAGTTACCTCTCAACTACGGTGATCGCCTCATTGGCGACATTGCTATTTTTTCCGGTGGGCCGCCCGTCGCTTGGCGAATTAGCTCGGTCGAACACCAAACTACCGGTTCGCCAAGGGGCTAAAACCAGGTCCGTCCGTGAGCCACATTGACATATCCTGTATCAATGGTGATCTCGGTATACGTCCCGTGCGTCCGGGAAGCTGCTCGAAATTGTTGCAGTATCCTCTTAGGCTTCCTTCCCATCGACACGCTCCGGCACGACGCGCTTTCCCGCGATCCGCGGCCGGTTCGGTCCGGGGGCGTGCAGGCGTCGGCAATAGCCGCCCCGTGCCCACGGATGTCGAGGAGAACAGGAACTTCAGGCTGCCCTCAGAACCGTATCGCAATCACGGACCGCAAGCATCTGAGATACAGTCGCCTTTACTGGCGCAATCGTTGACAAGCGTCTTTCTGGCCGGTCACGTTGAGTGCGATGTATCACCGGCGTCGCATCGGTTGCCTCCATCGGCGTTGCAATCGCTTTCGACCCTCGCGATCGTCACGTGCGCACCGAGATGGATTGACCGAGATTGGCTTGAATGTCTGTCGTTGTTGAAGTCGACGCCCGGACGGAAGCGGTGAGCTCGGCCGTCAGGATGCCTGATCCACTATTCAGTTCCACGTCGGCGTGCAGCTCAAGCACTTCCAAGCGTCAGCGCCAGATGCACGCCAACGAAACGAGCAGAATGACGATTAGACCTATCCCACGCGGCGGGATAGGCTGGCACAATGACCGAGACCAACCTCTACCCGCCAATCAACACCCTGAAACGTGTTTGCGAAGACGTTTGGGTTGTCGACGGACCTGGGATCGAGTTTGGCCCGCCGATCATAAAGATGACGTTCCCCACGCGCATGACGATCCTCCGCCTGAACAGGCAGGATCTTTTTATCCATTCACCGACGGAATTGACCGCCGATTTGAAAGCCGCCGTCGAAGACGTCGGGGTACCAAGATGGATCATCGGACCCAACAAAATCCACTACTGGTGGATCGGCGCCTGGCACCACGCTTTTCCCAGCGCCACTGTCTATCTCGCGCCCGGAATTGTCGAGCGCGCTGGCGAAAGGATCACCTTCCCGCACCTGCCGCTTGATGCACGGTCCGGGTACCCGTGGGATAGCGAGATCACGACCCTGCCGATAGGCGGACGCTTCATGACGGAGGTCGAAGTCTTTCACAGACCCAGTCGCACGCTGATCCTGACCGACCTCATCGAAAATTTCGAGCCACGGAAATTGACGTGGTGGGGAAGGCTTCTCACCAAGCTCGGCGGCGTCTCCGACCCGGACGGGCAGATGCCGCGGGACATGCGGCTGACATTTCGCAACGAGCGGCAAGCCCTGAAGCAGGCGGTCGAAGAAATGATTGCCTGGAAACCCGAGCGGGTCATTTTTTCCCACGGACGCTGGTATCAGTCGAATGGAACGCAGGAACTGCAAAGGGCCTTTAGATGGTTGCTGCGCTGAGGGCGACGGTGCGTTGACCGACAAACGCCACCGTCACATCGTCGCTCTCGCACGAACCTCGAAATCGCCTGGTCGGTCCAAATCCGTGGCGTCAGTCAGTCAGGCACACGCGCTACGTAGTCCGACGGGCCGGAACGCCAAACAATTGTCAAAGACCGCAATCACCAAGGCGCCGCCCGTGATTGGCGAGTGGACTTCTCCACCCTTCGGGCGACTGCCGCTACTGCCAATGTTCAGAGCGCATTGGCGCCGCACTGCGTGTTTTCCTCTCCGGCAAAATCTGGAGACTGGCCGAAGCCAAACGTCGTCAAGCGCGCGTCTCGTGCGCGGGCGCAATATGCACCATCGCGCCAGTCATTCCAGGCTGCGCACGTACCCGACGTCCCCGTCGATCTCGACCTCAGTTCCCACGTCGGCACACTGATCCTTGAACCTCTGCAGGATCCGAGCGGCATCCGCGCCGCCTACGACCTCCGGCACGACCCGGCTGTCAAGCGCATCGTGTTTCAACGCCTCGACGCCCCCGATCACCACCGGATGGACGGAGAGGCTCTGCAGCGCCCCGTCATCGCCAAACGAACAAAGCCCGACGACGCTCTCCCAGACCTCGCGGGCGCGCCACGGCGACTTCTCCGAGCGCACGTGGAAGATGAAGTTGCCGAGACTGTAGAAGATGGGCCTGCCCTTGTAGATTTCGAGGGGCTGGAGGACGGGCGCTCCGTGGCTGACGAACATGGCCGCGCCGGCATCGATGCAGTTCCTGGCGATCGCACCCACCCAGTCGGGAACGTCGGACCAGACGGAGGCCCAGTGATGGTGGTGCAGATAGGCAATGACGAGGCAACCCTCCTTTGCCGCGGCCTTGATGGCAAGGAGATTGCGGGTAAGGTCGGTGGCATCGATCCTGACGCGCTGGGCAAAGCCGTTGGCGCGCCGGAATATGGCCCGGGCGATCGCGACCTCACGATCGGGATCGACGTCGGGTGTATCGTCCGGCTGGCTGTCATTGCCGAGATCCATGCGGGTATAGCCGACCTCGTCGCGGACGGCCTGCAGGTAGTCGAAGGCCTCGGGATCGACGTCGATGACCTTCGTCAGCTTTAGGCGGTTTACGCCCGGGCGCTCCGGCCGGCCGATGGCGGCGTCAGCGGCATACATGAAGTCCGGGCCGGGTCCCCCGTCCATGGCGACGAGCGCGACCTTGCGCCCGCCAAACGCCCCCTTGCCGGGACGGCCGGCGGCGGTGTGGTTGCGCCCGATGCCGGCATGAAGAAAGCCGCGGCGTTCCACCTCTTCGAGCGTGGAGACAATGCCGGCAGGACCGAGGTCGAAGGCATGGTTGTTCGACAGCGACAGGCCGTGGAAGCCGATGTCCTGGAGGGCATCGAGCACATTGGGCTGGCTGCAGCCGAAGAAGGCGCCCTTCAGCGGCCATCCGCCATGGCTTCCAAGGATGGTGCTCTCGAAGTTGGTGAAGGCGAAGTCGGCGCGCGCGAGCACGTCGCGCACCGCATCGAAGCTGGGCGTGGCGATGGCGCGGGTATCGTGCTTGATGAGGGATTGTCCGGTAACGGCGATCGTGAAGGGGGATGTCATGACAGGCCTTTCCTCGCCGCGTGGGAGGGCGCAGCGTGTGGGGGTGAAAACTAGGGAACGGGGGAGGACGGCCCTGCCGCGATGACGGCAGGGCCGGGCTCAGTGGACGAAGCGGCGCGGGCGTGCGTCGATCAGGCTGCGCGTGTAGGGATTTGGCGAGTGGCCGAAAATGAAGCCGGACGGTCCCGCGTCCTCGACCCTGCCGTCCTTGAAGATGTAGATCGAGGAGCAGAGTGCCTGCACGAGGGCAAGGTCATGCGAGATAAACAGCATGGATATGCCCTGTTCGGCGATCATCTCTTTCAAGAGCGCGACGATTTCGGCCTGGACAGAGACGTCGAGGGCGGAGGTCGGCTCGTCGGCAACGAGAAGGCGGGGACCGGCAAGAAGCGCGCGGGCAATGCAGATGCGCTGCTTCTGTCCGCCGGACAGTTGATGCGGGTAGCGCGGAAGGAGGGTGCGGGGAAGGCGAAGGCGCTCCAGCATTCCCCCGATCGCGCTCGTAACATCGTCCATCGGGCGATTGCCAAACCGGACGCTCTCCTTCAGCGTCTCGCCGACGCTCAGGCACGGATTCAGCGAGACAGCCGGATCCTGGAAGATCATCTGCACCTTGCCGAGCAGACCGCTTTTGTGACCGGGCCGGCGGATGTCGAAGGGCATTTCCTCGATCGCAAGCGCTCCGGCGCTTGCGGTTTCGAGACCGGCTATGATCCGCCCGATCGTGCTCTTGCCACTGCCGCTTTCCCCGACGATGCCGGTAATGGTGCCGGGCGCGAGATCGATCGATACGCCGTCCAGCGCCGGCTTCTCGTTCTTCCCCGCGAACCATGCAAAGCTGCCGCCGGAGAAAATCTTCGTGACGTTGTGCGCTGAGAGGATCGGTGGGTTTTGCGGGGCAGGGGCCTTGCCGCCGTCTTCGTCCGTTCCCTCATTCCTGCCATGATCAATTCCCCCATCAGGGGCCGCCAACTTCAGCCGCGGAACGGCGGCGAGCAGGCTGCGGGTATAACTCCGCTCCGGCTCATCGAGGAGCTTGCTCGTGATCCCCTTCTCGACAATTCTGCCATGCCGCATGACGACGACGCGGTCGGTAACCTCGGCGACGACGCCCATGTCATGGGTGACGAGGATGATCGAGACTCCGGTGTCGTCCACCAGATCACGCAGGAGACCGAGGATCTGCTTTTGCACGGTCGCGTCGAGGGCCGAGGTCGGTTCGTCGGCGATGATCATGTCGGGCGCGCCGGCAAGGGCGATGGCGATGACGATGCGCTGGCGCTGCCCGCCGGAGAACTGATGGGGATAGTGGTCGTAGCGGTCAGCGGCATTGGTGATTCCGACGCGGGCGAGAAGATCCAGCGCAATGGTGCGCGCCTCTTTGCGTAGCGGCCCATCGTTGTTGGCAACGACCGCCTCCTCGAGCTGCCGGCCGACGGCCATCAGCGGATCGAGAGATGCCGTATGATCCTGGAAGATCGCCGAGATCCGCCGCCCGCGCAGCTTTGCCCATTCGCGCGTACCCATCCCCTCAAGCGGCCTGCCGTCGAAGACGATGCTGCCGGCGGTCTGTTCGAACTCGGCGGCAAGAAGCCCGAGGACAGCATTGCCGAGTGTCGACTTGCCTGCGCCGGATTCGCCGATCAGCCCGAGAACCTCGCCGCGGTGAAGATCGAGGTTCACCTCATGGAGGATGGTTGCGGCGCCGGCGACGGCGGCCGCGCTTCCGGCACCCCGGTGCTTGATGGTGAGATTGCTGACGGTGAGCAGGGGCGCGCGCTCGGCGTCGCGGGCCGCTTCTTCGATGCTGTCATGCGTCATGGGACAGGCTCCTCGGGTTGAGGCGGCGGCGGATGTCTTCACCGACGAAGTTGATGCTGGCGATAAGGCCGAAGAGGGCGAGGCCGGGAAAGAGGCTGATCCAGTACTGTCCGGTGAGCAGGTACTGGAAGCCGTTGGCGACGGTCGAGCCGAGGGAGGGCTTGTCGATCGGAACGCCAAGGCCCAGGAAGGAGAGCGTCGCCTCAAGCGCGACGGCATGGCCGAGCTCGATCGGGATCAGCGTGATGGCCGGGGCAATGCTGTTGGGCAGCAGATGCCGGAAGATGATCCGCCCGGTCGGAAGACGCAGGAGCCGGGCGGCGTCCATATAGGGTTTGCGGATTTCCGAGAGCGCCACCCCCCGGGCAAGCCGTGCATAGCTTGCCCACTGGACGATGACGATCGCAAGGATGATGCGGTCGACGCCGGGCCCCAGCGTGACGATAGCAATGAGAGCGACGAGAATGGTCGGAAGGCTGAGCTGCAGGTCGACGATGCGCATGATCAGCGCATCGACCCATGTGCCGAAGTAGGCGGCGCTGACGCCGAGGGTCAGCCCGATGAAGGCGGCCGCCGCGGTGCTGACGAGTGCGACCAGGAGGGAAAGGCGAAGGCCGTATAGCACCGTGCTGACGATGTCACGGCCAAGGCCGTCCGTGCCGAGGAGGTAGAGATATCCCGCGCCGCTTATCGCCCCGGGAGGAGACGAGGCCTCCCAGGCCTGGATCTGCAGCGGATCATAGGGGTTCTGCGGCGCGATGAAGGGCGCTGCAAGGGCAAGGAGCACATAGGTGGCAAGCAGCAGGACCGAGAGACTGACCCGATAGTGCCAGGAGGCCTTGCAGAATGCGCGGAGGGTCTGGACGTTCATGGCGATCCTTTCAGGCGGAGCGGCGCACGCGCGGGTCGAGCACGGCATAGATGAGGTCGACGAGGGCGTTGAGCAGGACGAAGGCGACACAAATAAAGGTCAGCGTCGCCATGACGACGGGCCGGTCGAGAAGCTGGATGGAATCGATCAGCAGCTTGCCCACGCCCGGCCAGGCGAAGATTGTCTCCACCACGACGGCAAAGGCGAGCATGCCGCCGAACTGCATGCCGACGATCGTGACGATGGGAATGCTGATATTGGGAAGGGTATGCCGGAAGAGGATGCGCCGCGGTGACAGTCCCTTGGCCCGGCAGAAGCGGATGAAATCCTGGCCCTCCACCTCGATCGTTCCGGCCCGCGCAAGCCGGGCGACCAGTGCGATGTTCGGAACGGCAAGGGCAAGGGCGGGAAGAACAAGGTGGCGAAGACCGTCCAGGGTGAGGAAGCTCCATTCCTTGCCGAAGAGGGCCGTGGTCTCTCCCCGACCGCCTGGCGGCAGCCAGCCGAGCGCAATGGCGCCGATCAGGATGAGCATCATGCTCAGCCAGAAAGAGGGAATGCTGAGGGCAAAGACGCTGGCTTTGAGGACGAGCCTGTCGACGAGCCCGCCCTGCCGGCGCCCAGCATGAAGGCCAAGCAGCGTGCCACAGGGAGCCGCGACCAGCATGGCGACCGTGGCAAGCTCGAAGGTCGCCGGCAACTTGCTCAGGACCAGCGGGAAGGCGGGCAGGTGATAGATATAGGACGTGCCGAACCTGCCGGTGACGACATTGCCCATGAAGACGAGGTACTGCCACCAAAGCGGCTGGTCGAGGCCAAGGGCGATGGTCGCATTGCGGATGTCCCCGGCAGTGGCCGTCTCGGCATTGACGATGTTGAAGACGGGATTGCCGATGCTGTGGATGCCGACAAAGCCGATCACCGACATGACGAGGAGGAGAAGGAAGGCCTGTGAAAGCCTTCCGACGACGGTGCTGATCATGGCCGCGTCCTCACATGGGCGCCGGGATGGCCTGCATGGCCGTCGTCCAACCGCGCGGATGGACGGCATAGGCGCCAACCTTCTCGCCATGCCCGACGATCAGGTGGAAGTGGTAGAGCGGCAGCATCGGATAGTCAGCCATGACGAACTCGGTCGCCTTGGCGATTGCAGCATTGCGCTCCGGCCCATCCTCCATATCGAGGGCGTTGGCCAGCATCGCGTCGAACTCAGGATTGCCGTACCTGCCGTAGTTGAGCGAGCCCGATCCTGTCTTGTCATCGCGCGAGCCAAGAAGTGCCTTGAGGCAGAAGCCCACCGCCTCACCCGAGCAACCGCCATACCAGACCGGGTACTCACCATTGGAGCGTTTGGTGGCAAAGACCGAGAAGGGGGCGACCACGGGCTGGGCGCTCACCCCGATCCGGGCCCAGTTCTGTGCGATCGACTGAAGGGCCTCGCCGTCACCCGGATAACGGCCGGCAGGGCCTGCGAGAACCAGCTTGAAACCGTCGGGATAGCCGGCCTCGGCAAGAAGGGCCTTTGCCTTGTCGTAGTCGGGCGGGCTTACCTTGAGGTTCTCCGACGTTCCTGCCATGCCCGGGGGAAAGAGCTGCGAGGCGGCCGTGCCATAGCCAAGCAGGATGCGGTCAGTGATGAAGGCGCGGTCGGTGGCAAGCGTCAGCGCCTCGCGCACGCGCTTGTCGCGGAAGGGATTGGTAATCGGCTTACCCGACTGGTCGGTGACCCCCGGGGCGGTCTCGTCCGCGATGTCGAACTGCAGGAAGTTGGAGCGGGCAGCACTCGTGCTTTCGACCTTGAGGCCACGCTGCTTCAGACCCTCGACGTCGCGGGCCGGGATATAGTCGGCGATGTCGACATCGCCGGTCGTCAGCGCCGCCACGCGGGCCGCCGGGCTTTCGATGACACGGAAGACGACATTGTCCCAGGAGGGCGTGCCACCCCAATAGGCATCGTTCCTCGTAAGGGTCAGAACCTCGCCCGATTGCCAGCTCTTGAACCTGTAGGGACCGGTTCCGACCGGTTGCGTGCCGGCATTGAGCGCCTCGGTCGTAACGAAGCCGTCCGCCTTGTCCTTCATGATGAAGATGGAGGTCAGCGACAGCGGCAGGGTCGGAATGTCTTCGCTGGTCTCGATAACCACGGTCATCGGGTCCGGGGCCGTCACCGCCTTGATCGCCTGCGTGTAGGACTGGAAGCCTCCGCTCGGAGGCTTGAGAAAGTCGCGGATGCGCTCGATCGAGTAGATGACGTCCTTTGCCGTGAACAGGGAGCCGTCATGGAACGTCACACCTTCACGCAGCTTGAATTCCCAGTGCGTCTCGGAGAGCCGCTTCCAGGACACGGCGAGGCCCGGCTGCGGGTTTAGCTGCTCATCCTGGTTTACCAGCCGTTCGTAGATGTGGGACAGGAGCGAATTGTTCTCGTTGAGGTCCGCGTAATGCGGATCGAGCGTCATCAGCTTCATCTGCGTTCCGACGCGAAGGTCCTCGGCCTGTGCGATGCTTGCGACGAACCCTGCGGACAGGGCGATTGCGACTGCTCCGGCAAAGGCTGCCGGCCGGAATCGATGCATGGATGCCATTATGGTGTTCCCTCCTTGAGATTTTTTGGTTACCTGAGCATGAAAGGGTGCTGCCACGCACGACGCACAGGCCCGCCATCCACGGGGCAGGGGTGTCCTGTCCGGCGGCAAAGGCGTGCGGCGTCCAGATCGCTGAAACGGATCGAGCCGTGTCGAAGCGGCTATGGCACCAGCGATGCGATGGGGACGGGGAGGTTTCTATGGATGATTGCGGGCAAAGTTCTGCTATTCTCAGAATCAGCCATGATCCGAGCTCCCTATAGCTTGGTTTTGGTTAGGTCGGGGAGGTGTTCCAGCACCTTCTCGACCACACGCTCCAATGTTTCCTACAAAAAGATAGAAGTCAATCAGAAAGTTTGCCTTGAATAGCGATCATCTTACGTTGGAGCAGTGCCGTGGGGCACGAGCAATGTTGGGTTGGAGTCAAGCTCAATTAGCAGAAGCAGCAAATGTCTCGCGCCAGACAATTGCTGATTTTGAACGTGGAGCGCACACGCCCATCGGCAATAATTTGGCGAGCATCATTGCCGCGTTTCAGAAGGCTGGAATCGATTTTATTCCTGAAAATGGCGGCGGTGTTGGAGTTCGGTTTAGGAAACCGAGCTAGTATCGTCTTGCCGGCCGGCCTAAGCGCCTCCATACGGAGGCGTTCGAGGCATGTCCAATCTCTCAGCAAATTGGATAGGCCGAACCTATGCCGATTCGCGAGTTCTAAAATTGACATCAAAGAGCCGGGCGCTCAGCCAAGAACAGTTCGTACCGAATGCAGAGCAGCTCAGTTGTACGGCCAAAAGTACGGTGGAGCCTCGATACCCTGGTAAGGATTTATAACTTAGGCAGCGGCATTGCATTCACATGACTCCTTTGCTAAGGCCGCAGCGAAATGTCGAACTATCCTAGGCGATGCAAGCTTAAGGAAAATGTTGGGGCGTAGCCAAGCGGTAAGGCAGCGGTTTTTGGTACCGCCATTCCCAGGTTCGAATCCTGGCGCCCCAGCCATTGACTCTTTTATATTTTATTTGGAAAGATTATACTAACCAGCGCTGAGGGTGTCTCGTAGACGGATTCCCAAACACCGGATTTTCATCAACGAGCCCACGTGAGTTTACCTGCGGGGACTGCGAGAAGATCAGCCAGCCTCGGCACCCTCCATGCGATGCCGCGAGGATGGCGGGACCGAACCTGATGGCGACGATACTGTTGATAAGTTCGGCAAATATCAGCCATTGAGCCGCCAGGCCGAGTGCTACGCCAAGGAAGGCGTTGATCTCAGCCTTTCCACGCTGGCCGATTAGGTCTGAGCGTGCGCGACGGCGCTGCAGCCGATCCATGATCTGATCCGCGCCCATTTCCTCGCCGCCGGGCGGCTGAATGGCGATGACGCAACCTTGCTGTTGGCCAGAGATGCAACGGCAGGCACGGTTATGGACTTACGTGCGCGATGATGAAAACGGGAGAGATCTGCTAGGATGCTGCTGACGTCGCCGAAGTACTCGTCAATATCCGAACCTATTTTATGCCGAAGCGGGCAAAGCAGAAGTTCTGACCGAGTTCAGCACCTCCCGTCAATTACGAAAAGCCGTGGGCCATCCGTTGCGCTCATTGATATCCTTGATTGATGGGCTAGGTCTGTAGGGCGGATTACTCGACTAACAATCGGTGGTGCAAGATAGGCCGCTCACGGTGATTACTGCGAAACATCGTGAGGGAGGCGTTCGGTTGAGCGATACTAGGCGCTCCCGGGTCTCAATTGGTGATGTATCGAGAGGTGGACGAGCCTCCTGTCGATTCGATCTCAGGTCGGCGGCCTCGCGACTCGTTTGCAACCAGAAGCACTCTATCATATCCTTGCTCTGGGGATGGGAGGGGGCCATGGAGAAGAATAGGTTTAGACTAGTCAACTGCATGGCGGACGATGCGATCACGGTCCGGCTACGGCGAGATGGCAAAAGGTGTATAGGCATTCTGGACTTTCCAACGTTCCAAGCATCAACGGGGAGGATCATCAGATCGGATTTCCTCCCGCCATTCCCTGCCGCTGTTGCACTCCTAAAGGCAACGCAAATCCAGCCACTAACCCCTTACCGCGAGATCGTCGTTCGGCTTGAGGACGGGGTCGAGTGGATGCCATTTTGGGGAGATCTTGTGAACGAATTGAAATAGGCCTGTGTGTAGTGGCGCAGAATGGCATGGACACGCCGATAGCCGTATGTGGGCATATCGGCGAGGATGGCTCTGATATCTTCCATCAGTTCCCGAAGCATGCGGCACGCACAGCGATATTCGACCGAGCGACACCCAACGTCTCGCAGACGGTCTTCATCCTAAAATACCCCTTGGAAGAGAGAGCGAGCGCAACATCTGTGTTTTTGAGCCGGTGGCGATTTCTGGGGCTTCCTTGAGGATTTCGCCTTCCATCGTCTTCTTGCCCAGCAGGCGTTGCAACTCCTTCACCTGGTTCTGAAGCACCCGGTATTCGAAGGCCGGGACAACCTCCTCTTCGGCGGCCGTCGCCGTCAGTTCCCCTTGGGACGCCAGCTTGCGCCAGGCGAACAACTGGTTCGGCTGAATGCCGTGCCGACGGGCAACGATGCTCACCGTCGCGTCCGTCTCATAGGTCTCGTGGATGATCGCCAGTTTCTCTGCCGTGCTCCAGCGCCGCCGACGTTCCGGCCCGGAGAGGACTTCCATCTTAAAATTGCTGCTAGTCATATTACCAACATTACTCCTACCCACTTAGCTAAGTGAGGGAGCGTGTCCGGGCCCTTCGGGGGCTAATTCAAACAGAAACCTGATCTTTAGGGGGACAACTTCACATAACACCCAAAGGTGTGCCGGTGAAGTCAAGCTGGTTGCGGCCAAACCGACACTACGTTACCAACGTTGGCGGCATTGTTCTATGGAGGTGGCGTTTGACGGAGACGTTTGAATGGTTGTGGCTATTGAAGCTCGCTACTGCGTTATCTTTCTACGTGCTCTTTCCGGGGCTTCTGATCGTATACTTAATCGGAACTCCTACTTCGGCCAGGAGCGAGAAGGCTGCTCTGGGGTTTTCAGTAGGATACGTCCTATTCTCATTGATATCCCTAGTATTTTATTTACTTGGGGCTACGTTCGAGGCTCTCAATAATGTTTATATCGCGTTTCTATTGATATTCATTACGTATATAATTGTGAACTTAATTCATGAGAAGATAAATATTAAAATAAACTGTAGTAGGGGCGGGATATTCCTTCTGTTCGTTACATTGCTCTCTTTCCTATTCTCGATGCTCTCCGGCTGGAGTCCTAGAGGGGATGCGAGCGTGCATCTTCAATCAGTCAACAATCTTATTTCGGGTGGAATAATATCTGAGGCCCGCTATAGCTTGCTCGGAAAGCCCGTTATTCCGGACCAATTATTCAATTCGCAGCATGTACTGGTTGCGATAATTTGCAGAACGTTTTCCCTCTCTCCCGATATCACTTGGCACTACCTTACCCCGCTGATTTCGTTGTTCGTTCCCGCCAGTGTGATGTTGGGCCTAAGCCCCCTGACAAAAAGCGGGAAATTAAAAAGATACGTTCTGTCAGCTTTCACTCTAATAGCTTTCGCATTTCCGTTGCTAATGCATGGCAGTGTCTACGATGCGCTGGTCTATCCGAACCGTTTCTATCTTTGGATTCTGCTACCTGCAGCTGTCTTTTTTCTCATCAACTATTTTGGTTCAGGCGGTGCCCGGTACCTGATAGGGTTTTGCGCAACGGCGGCGGCACTCTTCGTTGTGCACCAAGAAGGGATTATATGGCTCAACGTATTCTGCGCAGGCCTATTGGTCATGTCGTGGCCCACTCGATGGGCGCCGGTAAAATTCTTGCCGGAGCGCACTGTTCTTGCTTGGTTTTGTTTTCAAGCTGTATCGCTTCCTTTTCTTGTTTGGAAGTTTAAAGCGAATAGTGCCTTTATCGGCAAAGCATCAGCTTCCGAATGGTTTGCCCGATATAAAATGATTAAACTGGGCGACCGATTTTACTCTTTCAACCCATTGGAGCTCGGACCATACCTCGTCCCGACAGTCTTGTGCCTGATTTTCACGTTCGCCTATTACGGTGCTTTGGTGGGGAGTACGTCATTGCGTGACAAAAAGGACGCGAAAAGAGTTTCCTTGGTGGCCGCAGTCTCTTTTCTTCCGATATTTCTAATATACAATCCAATAGTTTTCCCACCGGTAATGGATGTATTGTCCGCAGTAGGCCTGAATCGCATGCAGAGGATTCCACTATATCATTATACATTTGGTCTTATTGCTTTCTTGGTGGGCAATCTCACGTTCAAGGGCCGTAGCCAGCGTCATATGACTGTTTGTTCGGCAGCGGTGGTGTGTTCATTTGTGATTGCGATATCAAAGCACGATGGCCTATCCATAAATCACAGCACTCTTTGGGTGAAAGAGTTTGCCGATGAACTTTCTCAAGAAGATGTGGTTCTTGCTGATCAAACGACATCATCCGATGTTGCAAGCATGACAGCCGCCTCCGTGCTCAACATTCGTTTCAATGGGGTGAATGATCTGGTAGAGCAGCAGAAGGAGAAGGAAGCTGTGAATGAATTCTTTGCGGGAGACCCTGTGATGGCCGAACGCGTGTTGTCTGAGTATGGCGTGGACTATGTCATCGTAGCGAGCGACGAGCAGCGTGCCGCCGTCAAGAACTATGAGTTCTTGTCGCCCGCCCGTGAGCGCCCTCAAGGAATTTTGTTCAAGGTGACACGATAGCGAGTTGCGAGCCGACGCGCCATCTGGAGTGGCCTGATATCTACACTCAACGTTCATGCGGAAAGTGACTGCTGGATTGCAAAGGTTGCGGTGAGGTTGGGACTCCATTAGGAGAGACGTAATGCGTCCAAGGGGGCTGAATTGAAGATTGGTGTGGTCCTACCCTGCTATAAGTCAAAAGATCATGTACTTGACGTCATTAGTAGAATTGGGGAAGAAGTAAGCGAAATTTTTGCCGTTGACGACGCATGCCCTGAGAAGACAGGGCAGTACATAGTGAGTATATGCGTTGATCCCAGAGTGCGGGTTCTTTTCCACCAAATCAACCAAGGAGTGGGTGGAGCGACCATCACTGGTTACAAGGCGGCGCTTGATTCCGGTTGTGACGTCGTCGTCAAGGTAGATAGCGATGGGCAAATGGACCCTGCGCTCATAAATAATCTTGTGCGACCAATCAGGATTGGCATCGCGGACTACGTCAAGGGTAATAGATTTTTTGATCCCGAGAGTGTGAAGCTTATGCCACGTGGCCGACTTATCGGCAACCTTAGTCTCTCATTCCTGACAAAACTCTCTTCTGGATACTGGCGAATATTTGACCCAACGAATGGTTTTACCGCTTGTCACCGAACGGCCCTGAAGCGGCTTCCCCTTCAGAAGCTTAGCCGTAGATATTTCTTTGAAACGGATATGCTGTTTCGCTTGAATATTATTGGTGCGGCCGTATCTGACATGCCTATGTCTGCAGTGTACGGGAACGAAAAAAGCAACTTGAGTATAACGAAGACGCTAATGGAATTCCCATTTGCTCACTTTAAAGTATTTTCTAAGCGTGTGGCTTATCAATATTTTTTACGCGATTTTAGTATGGCCTCAGTGAGTCTAGCGTGTGGGTTGCCTCTGGTTATCTTTGGTGTGTTTTATGGATTAATCCAATGGGTCAGTTCTATATTATCCGGCACTCCAGCGACATCTGGCTCCGTGATGCTCAGCGCGTTGCCGGTTATTATTGGGTTCCAGATGCTTCTCGCCTTCCTTGCGATCGACGCTGAATCGGAACCAAGGGTGTCACTTCAGCGGCTTATCGGGAATGAGTGACCGTCCTAGCAATTGCGCATGTCCATCCTTGGCACTGCTCTGCTTCTGTGGAATGTCTATACCCCTCATTAGCGCATCAATTAAGCCCGGAGCCGACGGAACTCTCTATATTGGCGTTGGTGAATATCTTTTCTCGACGGGAAAATACCTTGATGTTGTACGATGGGATGAAATTCTGCCGTCTGTCGGTCATGTCATCTACGCAACTATCATCGGTAAGTTGGGGCCTTTAGTCCCATTTCTTGTAGCATTTGCGTCGTTCTCCGTAGCGATGGCCGCTATTGTTCCGAGATCCAAGGCGCAGCAATTGTTGGCAATTATTCTTTCTGTTTTACTCTCGGGTTTCGCTTCACGGCATCTAACCGTTGGAGGTGTAGAAAGCTCGTTGATTTTTTCGACATCGCTGTTTATTGCCTCAACAACCATTTATATTACGTCACCGACTAGGGCATCAATCGTGGTATGGGGCCTAAGTTTGTTCTGGCTGCTTCTCGTGCGGCCAGTGTACTATCCAATATTGATACCCATTGTCGTGTCCGCGGGCGCGTATGCTTATTGGAACGGTATGCGAGTCTGGAGCAGTTTGTCGGTTATTCCTATGACCCTTTGGGTGGGTGTGTGGGCAATATCTTCTTTTGCATATGGCGACTCCCGATTGGTCAGCGGCACCTATTCCGCAATTCCCTTATATAGTGGTTTTAATAGCCACATTAATCTCAGGCGGGACTATGGATCTAAGCTCTGGCAAGCTACCGATGCTGAGATCGGACTTAAACCTATCGAAAATCGGGATGGCTGGAAAAAGCGTGACGAAAGGTTGAAAAATCTCGTCGTTGAATTTGTGGTCAACAACCCAGCGGAAGCAATCGGAGCGTATACTTTTCGCCTTAAGCGTTTTTTTGTCCCTTTTGGGAGGGAGCCGCTCTATGCTTCGTTCATGATCGCTACGTGGTTTGGGTCCTTCTTTCTTGTATTCTTTCGTTCGCGGCGGTACTCGGGTAGGTGGGCGTTGGCGGCGCTCGTTGCGTTTGGGTTCAATATCGCATGGGCGATTGCAAGCGCACTTTTCGTGTATGCGGGGAGCCGATATTTAGTGGCGAACTATACGATGACGACTTTGGTGTTGTCTCTTCAATTTCGCGCGATAGGTACATACCAAATCATTTGCAGGAACTGACGATGAGAGACGACCCAAAGAATATTTGGACGACCGAATACTCGGAAAAATACGAAGCCGTCAACTACGACAGTGGGCTGTCCGGATGGGTGATGAGAGCAAGCCATTCGCTGATTGAACGGCCATATGGTTCTGAAGCACGGTTTAATCGCGTACTTGAAGTCGGCGCCGGCTCTGGTGTGCACCTGAAATATGTTCGGCATAGTTTTTCCGAATATTGGCTTACGGATTTCAGTCAGCAAATGCTGGATCAGGCGATAGCGCGCGCAAACGACCCTCGCGTAGCATCCTCCGTTGAGGACGCGACTAGGCTTTCATTTCAAGATTCATTCTTTGACCGAGTCATAGCCTGTCATGTCCTGGAGCATCTTTATCAGCCGCATTTGGTGTTGCGGGAATGGTCAAGAGTTCTAAAGCCGGGTGGTACCCTTTCGATTGTGTTGCCAAGCGACCCTGGTCTCGCTTGGCGCCTTGGAAGGCATTTGGGGCCACGAAGGCGGGCAGAGAAGAATGGCCTGGCGTATGATTATATTATGGCACGCGAACATGTTAACCCAATCACAAATCTAGTGAACTTTATTCAGTATTATTTTGATGATCGGAAAGAATATTGGTGGCCACTAAAGGCCCCTATCTGTGATATAAATCTAATATATGCGGTTAATATAATAAAATGAGATTTCATCCGTATATTCTTGCTCTATTTTGTGTTGGAAGCTTGTCGATAGGGCAAATCTTATTCAAGATTGTTAGTGCTAAGCTGACTTCTATCGGCAGTCTGGCGCAGGATTATCGCTCCTTGGCGATTCTTTTCTTTGCATTCTCTCTGTACGGCGTGTCGACTATTGCATGGTTGTTTACACTTCGTAGCCTGCCCCTGTCGCAAGCCTACCTCTTTATGAGCCTTGGCTTTGTCATTGTGCCCTTCCTGGCGGTGGTGATTTTTGGTGAGAGTTTAAGTTTATACCATGTCATTGGGACCGCCGTTGTCATTATAGGGCTCATAATCGCCACTCGTTGAACATGTGTCGGCCGTAAATTAGAGCACATCCGGCAATCGATGAATCGGTTGTGACGTGACGTGCCGGGTGATTTCTGATTCAATATTCGCTTTGACGGAGGTTGATGATGGCGAGAGCGCTGAGCAGGGATTTGCGGTTGCCTGTGTTGAAAGCTGGAAGGTTCTATTAACCTCGCCCTTTTCCCAGATTTATGATTCCCTGTGCCGAGGGTTGATGCTTTGCGAGTTGAGCGATGCGGGGCCATGCGGGACTTTTCGATGTGGACGATCGTCTTCGTCGGCTGAGTGATCTGGGCGATCAGCTCGAGGTCTATGCCCGGGTTGTCGATTTCGAGACATTCCGGCCGGAATTGGACAAGGCGCTGTCCTATACGAGCGGCGCGCAGGGTGGCCGGCCGCCCTACGATCCGGTGATGATGCGTGAGCGTCCGGTGAGCTGTTTTTGCTGATGGGGCAAATCAGGCGATGTTCTGGCATTCGAACCAGCAATAGTGCTGACATTAATACCAGAACAATGAGGTTTCATGGCTCGCATGGAGATCATATCCGGTACCGAGCGCAGACGGCGTTGGTCGGACTCAATGGGGGAAATGATTGTAGCGCATGACATAAGCCATTGACTTAAAGCCAATCAGCAAATCAGGGCAGACGGCCTTCGGCGGAGGGTTACACCGAGAATGGCATCGAAGAACTTCAAAGCCTACTCGCCGACATCAGGACGTGGAACGGCGGTATCCGCGAGTTTCTCATTGACGCACAGTGCGATCCCGCAATGATCGACCGCGTCATGGCAGATGAGATGAAGCGCGTCCTATAATCTCTCCCCGACACTCGAAAATGCCTTCGCCGGACGCTCACGATCAGTAACTGATATCCCGATTTATTTTTCTTCTAGGATAGTAATGGAAAATATCGCCGCAGCTACGATGATGAAGAACGATTCCCCAATCGCGAGGCGGTTATTTGAATTTGTCGCGATGGTGCAGAAAAAGAAGAAGCTAATACTAAATAGATAAACGGCAAGGCTCGAAGAAATAACTCCAAGGCGGTGAGCGTTATTCACGCGATGCGCTCCGACGACGGCAAAGACGAGCAAAAAGGCAATACCAAGAAGCCCATGTCGGACCATTATTTCAAGATAGCCGTTATGAATCAAATTGAATCCAACATCTGAATAGGTCGTTTTCCGCCACTCGCGGAGCCATAGATTGCCCCACCCTACCCACGGAGATGCTTGGAACAATTCGATAGCGTTTGTCCATAGCTCAAGGCGTTCACGAACCGGTCGAGGAATCGCCGGGTCAACGATTAATCTCTGCGCCGAAGCTGAGAGATCCTTCGTAATTAGGGCATCTGTAATTAGCTCTGTAGCGGCGTCCACGGTCGCTCCTGCGACTCTCGTCACATAGGACGTAGCTATTGCTGTGGCAGCGAGTACGACGAGCATCAGGCCTGCCATAAGGTGAAGCCGCCATCTGCCGGAATAGTGTAAAAGAATTAGCAAGCCTATGAACGCGAGAGTGGCGACGAGGGCCAGCCACGCGCCTTTGGATTGGGAGCCGAGAACCCCAATAAGACTAAGGATCGCGGTAATAGTTCCCAGAGCTAAAAAAAACCATCGTCTCGAACCGGAAAGACGTCCTGATTCTGCAGCGTGCAGCAACCAGAACACGGAAGTTAAGAATAGCATGCAGCTTCCAACTCCGGCATGAATAGGGTTGTGATGAAATAGCGGCGCAGCGCGCTTTCCCATGAATAACAAAGGGAAATTCAAAGTTAAAATAAGAGAAGCCAACCCGCTTGAAATAAGAATAGTCGCTGCAGAGAATATGTAGCGCTGGCTAACCGAAATTGCCAATCCAATGAATGGAAAAAATACTGGAAATATATAAAGCCACTCCGATGTTCCCCTTTCACCAAAGACTAGCACCCCAACTAGAAATCTGATGATGGCGTATGCTGCCCACGCGTAGCACAGGATTGCGAGCCAATCGTACGAAATCTTTCTCAGCGCGGTTCGGTACGAGATTAGGACAAAGATGACAAAGATGATGGTGACATAGCGATAGATGTCGCTCTCCACCAATATGGCGGACGCCATGAGCGCCCATAAGACGGAGAAAATGACGGAATGGAGGGGCCCGTGCAACGCCTCGCGGAATTTAACCATTTCGAGCATAAATGACTCTCTGTATGGCTTCGACAATGCGGATACCGTAAGTTCTTAATCGCTTCCACCAAGGGAATTTCGTGGCCCTATAAGACGCTCTCGTCCCGATCGTGGTGCTATTGCGTGCCGGAGCTGCAACATTCGCGCGAGTGGAGTAAATTTTTGTGCTGGTTGCCCAGCCTCGCTCGAGCGCGACATCCCATGGGTATTCCATAATCTTCAGTCCATCGATCAACTTTTCAGCGCCCGCGCGAGTCACAACATAGCAGGCAGTGGACCCCTGTGGGCCATGGGCCGCCCGACCGATCTCATCACCGTCACCAGATGTCGTGACGCGCTTAAAGCCAAAGAGGCGATGATTGAAGAGCTTAATCGCATGCGCTTCTGGCAATGCCTCCAGGGCGGCCCCGGCGCGATTGAGAAGATCAGCAGAAAGCTCAATATCATCTTCCACAATCACACCTGCAGTCTCGCCAGACCCCAAGAAGAGAGAGAGGGCGCTGAGGTGGCTGCGATAGCAGCCGTATTCGCCAGGCAGGATCGTGCGCCCATTATTGCGCTCGAACGCGCTTGTATCGCAGTCGATGCGGCTGTGGGGATCAACTGCCATACCGTCGACACCGCGAACGCGGACAAGGGGAAGCCCTAGAAGCTCTGCTCGGCGCGACAATGCGGCCCAGCGGTCGACCGAACGGTCGAGATTAATCGCATAAATGCGGATTTCCATTGCTACATATCTTTCCCAAAACACGCATCTGAAGCAGTAGTTAGACTTTATTAGTTCTTTCCGGCCGCGTGCGGTGATCCAAGAACTAATCTATAACGCTGGGCAGTTGATTAATTGCATCGATATACCGCCCTGCGATATTGTTATAGTCATACTCCTGAATCATGTAGGCTTTACCTCGAGCGCCCAGTGCACGCCGTTCTTGAGGCGAAAGGCGCACAAGTTCTTGCAGTGCGCCCCAAACAACATCTGGAGTTCCTGCACCTCGCGCAATTCCACCACCGGATTCTGAAACTGGATCGCCACACGGGGCTATGGGCAGTAATACTGGCAAAGAAGCGCTAAAATAATCGGCAATCTTGTTAGGCGAAATACCATATCCAAATAGTGCCTCAATATTTTTCAAGCCAGCATACCCGATATCAGCTCCTTTCAGTAAGGCGATCGCATCGCTTTTGGGAATTCTTCCGGAGAAATGCACATTAGGTAATTGCTCTCTCGCGGAAAATTGGTGTAACTCCTCCAGTTTTTCGCCCTTTCCTACTATCAGGGTCGCGCATCGATCACTTTCGCCAATTGTCTTGCCATATCGAAGTGCCTCCAACAGTAGGTCGATTCCGTTCGGGGTTCCTATCGAGCCTGTGTAGATGATGATTACCTTTCCTTGGGCTTTCCACTGCGCTACTTTAGCAGCCGCCGCGCGCCCCGCGTCACTTTCAATGGAAGAGGAATGAGTGGAAGCGATCTCAAGCCCATTTGGGACCCACACAAATGGCTTATGCCCAAATCCGCGTTCGGATAGATAATGGTCCGCCCGGGGTAGGGCTGATGCAATAAGATCAGCTTCCGCAAGGGCGAAACGCTCTGTGTATGCACACATTTGCACGAATGGATGAAAGGAAGAAATGCCAAGAATCTCCGTCAGGCTAAGAGGCCAGATATCTCGGAATTCAAAGATCAATTTTGCGCTATACCGCCGGCTCAGCGCACGACCTGCGAAAATAGAAAATGGGTGCGGAGATGAAACGATGAGGGCATCCGGCTTGATCTCGTTTTTGCCGTATTTCTGTCCAGCGCCATATAGGCGAGAAGAAAAATCCCACATATTCAGGATTCTTCCAAGCCCATTCCCCGTATAGTTACGGGATGGTATTGTAACGTATCTAACGCCTTCGATCTGCAATTCCGGCGCTGGAACCACTTGCGCTTCCAACAGGTGGTGGAAACTCGCAGTGTAAATCGTTGACGTATGGCCTTGTTGCTCCCAGGCGCGAGCAAGGTGATAGGGACGATGATATATGCCGAGGCCGGGACCGCCGGCACTGGAGTGAATATACCAGATATGCAATGACACGCCCTTCCTCGACGCTAGACAATAGGTTCACCGAACCGCGGCGGGATCGCCCGATGCTATCGGCATCTAAAGCATTCGTCTAAGAGCTTCGACTATTTTTTCTGCTGCATGACCTTCGCCGTAAGGAAAGACTGCAACTCCTACACTTTCCCGTGCCTCAACAATCGCTGATGCCAACCTATCCATGTTAACGGGAGATACGAGTCTGTTCCACCCACTTTCAATAAGTTCAACCCATTCGGTCTCATCGCGCATGGTGACGCAGGGCACGCCATGGAAGTAGGCCTCTTTCTGTACCCCACCTGAATCTGTGGCGATGACGGCAGCGGCACCTTCTAGCCGAACCATATCCAGATAACCAACCGGCTCAATCCATCGGATGCGATCAAGGGTGCGGCCGTGCTGTTTCAGTACTGCACGGGTGCGTGGATGTAATGGTAGAACGACCGGTATCACCTCGGCTACCTTCTCCAGGGCATCCACGATCGTCAAAAGCCGCTCCGGTACGTCGGTGTTTTCAGCGCGGTGAATAGTGGAAAGCACAAAGCCGCGCTCAACCAGTCCCAGGCGGACAAGAATAGTACTCGTTTGATTGGCGACGGCGCCAAACTGTAGCGCCGCGTCAAACATGATATCGCCAACCTGTGTGACACGGGCCGCCGGAATCCCCTCACGTGCCAGATTCGCGCTGGCGACGTCAGAGGGCGTTAGCAAGAGTTCCGCCAAATGGTCGGTCACGATCCGGTTTTGCTCTTCCGGCATCCGGCGATTAAACGAACGCAAGCCGGCTTCCACATGCGCCACTGGAATATGTAGCTTGCTCGCGGCAAGAGCCCCCGCTAACGTGGAGTTGGTGTCACCATATACTAGAACCAGATCTGGCTTGAGTTCGAGATAACTGGCCTCAAGGGCAGCCAGCATTGCGCCAGTCATAGCGCCATGCATTCCTCCCGAGATTCCCAAATAGCGAGTCGGTGGGGCAAGACTCAATTCACTAAAAAAAACATCGGACATGTTAGCGTCGAAATGTTGGCCCGTGTGAATGACACGCTCTGTAAAGACGCCAGATTGCCCAATTGCCTTTGACAGAGGCGCCGCCTTGATGAATTGCGGCCGAGCGCCGACCACGGTAACAATCATTGTCATTGGACTTTGAAGAACTCCACTACCTTGTAGCTTTTGAGGAAATGATCTTCTCGTAAAGGAAGATCATCGTTTTCACGTTATCATGCCATTCATAGAGAGAAGCTGCTCGGTGCCGCCCACTTTTGCCCATCCGCTGCCGCAGATCGGGGTCAACGACCAATCGAAATAGCGCGTCGGCCGCCGCCTCCGGGTCTTCCTTAGGAACAACTAAGCCAGTTTCACCAGTAAGAACTACTTCTGGCAGGCCTCCAGCATCAGAAACCACCACCGGAAGACCGCAAGCGCTCGCTTCAATGACAGCGACGCCGAAGCTTTCGCGACGACTGAGGGCTGCATATATATCCAACCGATGTAGTTCATCGGGAACGGCGCTATGCATAACACGTCCAGCAAATTCTACTATACCGGCTATACCCCTCTCTTCAGCGCGGGCCTTCAACTCAGCACACTGTGGGCCGTCACCGATGAGCCGAAGCCGAATACTTTTCGCCAATTTGGAGTGTTCACCCTTCAACCTTTCGACTAGCAACGCCACGCTATCGATCAACGTATCAATGCCATATTGGGGGGCTAGTGCTTTAACGGTACCAATTGAGATGGCCGTCGCATCTGTAGTAGATTTTTTATAGCCATCTGGAGAAAACAGCCCCGTGTCCACTCCAAAGGGCGTGATTTCGATATTGCCCAACCCCGGCGCGATGAGGCGAGCCTGTTCCGCCATTGCATAGCTTGTGCTGGCAACCTTATCCGCAGCCATCAGATTCCGTCGCAGCCACCAGCGGTGAAATAGTGACCTTGTGGGAAAGTCGTAAACGTCGCTTCCCCATACTGAAAGCATATAAGGGTGAAATCCGGAAAACCGAGCTGTCGTACCATAGCCAGACGCATAATGCGCGTTAAGCACATCCGGCTTTTCCTTCGCTAGTATCGCCCGGAGAGCACCTACATTGCGAAAATAGCCCATTTCGCCCGAATAAGGCAAACGTCTTTGCTGGACCGCAGCGTCCAAGGCGCCCAATGAATCATGCTGGCTTACCAGCACAACCTCTATATCCGCTTGGGCCAACGCGTTGGCCCACCGCGTAGTGTGTATGCTAGAAGCGCCAGCAAGTAGAAGAACTTTCAATGAGGATTTCCCAATAGCGACGGAGCAGTTTTTGCCGACACCGATATGGAATGCCCTTCGGAATCTAGCTGAATCACAGCAAGTGCGAGTCCGATAAACATCCACATAGGTAGCAGGTAAATCACGGAGGACGGGCCGATGGCGCTGAAGAAAAAGCCGAGGAAGCCAAGACACAAAGCGCGCCCCAAATAGCGCAACGTGGTCTTACTCCGAGACCGACCAATCTGCCATAGGCGCCAAATGAGTGAGCCACTCCAGACGGAAAATATCGTTGCAAACAGTACACCACCGTCCACCAACAACTCGACCCAAAAATTATGCATCGAACGAATGTTGCGGATCCGTTTATCCCCAGCTACTTCCTGAACCGTTACGCTGCCCCCGGCACCGACACCAAGGCCGTAGGTCTCACGGAGGGCGGTCAGCCCATTGATGATCAGTTGAGTGCGAATACCAACAGAATCCCCACCATTAGCCTGACCCGAAATAAGTCCCTCCGAATAGCGGGTGGCGGCTAAAAAGGCAAAGGGGCCGCTTCCCATCAACACCATCATTAGAGCGGTTAACGTCGCGATTGCTAAGATGCGCAACCTGTAGCCAACAAAGAAAAAAGCACCTAACACAAGTACAGCCCAATAGCCGATAATTGCGGCGCGAGCGTCCGCCGCCTCTATAACATAATATATTGCTGCAGCGCCTAGGGCCGCAAGCCACCAGCGCTTTGCAAAAAGAAAAACCGGGAACGCCAAGACGAGAAGCGCAGAAATATTATTTGGGTTTGCTGAAAATCCGGTCGGCATACTCAAAATCTGATCGATTTGAATCTGGCTCAACCCGTTAAAGGAATTGGGCTCCCGGCCAAAAATCCAGCGGTAAGGAGAATAGGGTGAAAATGGTAACCTAATAAGCTGCGCAGCCTCTAAGGCGGCGAGCATCAACTCCAAGGAAATCATCCCAACAATAATCCATAAAGCCGCTCTCAGCCGATCGAGTGTTCGACAAATGGTAACGGTAAAATAAATTGTTAGCGCGCCTACGACAATGTATGTGCAATATTGCAACGCTAAAAACTTGTTCTGTGCCCAGAAAATCGAAATTCCATACCACGTTATAAAGAATACGAAGAACAAAGCATCCCACCGCAAAGGGGAGGGGGCATGAAGCTTGATAATTGTCCAGGCTGAAGCAGATCCAAATATTAAGGCTGCTAAAGCCACGTGAAAAAGATACACTTTGGAGTAAGCTGCCGAAGGACCAAGCACAATGGAAGCAAAAAAAAGGGCTTCCAAGGCGGAAATTTCACGGATAGGCAAGCTTTTCAACATCAGCCACTTCTTCACTCAAGCGATCGCTCCAAGTCCATAGCTTTCTTGCGGCGAGCGCATTGACACCTTTCGTAAGGGTGTCTCGCCATGCGCCATCGTCCACGGCGCGTTTGATGTCTATACTTGCGCATTGGATCGTCTCAGATGAGATATCGTAAATTAGACCATTTTCTCCGTGCTTAATCCAGCGAGCGGTGTCGCCATTGTTTAGAGTAACGACAATTTTCCCCAACCGGATGGCCTCCAGGAGAGGATTGCCCACATTCGATAGGTCATACATCGAAATAAAGAAGTCGGCCGCGTTCATGTAACTGAATACCTCACTCTGAGGCACTCCGCCAAGAAATTTCACATACTGGGCCACGCCCGCCTCAGAAGCCATATTCCTAAGCCGCTCGGCTTCTGCCCCTTCTCCTACAACGACATATACGGCCTTAACGCCCAAGGATCGCAACTGCGCAGTGAGCGCGATTCCACGGTCAATACGTTTCCATCCCTCTAACCGCGAGACCGAGATTAACATAACGCTCGTAGCTGGAATGCCTAAATCGCTCCTTACAGCGCTCTTGCTCAAGCCGTCGGGTGGAAGATCGGTGCCGTTTACCCAAAAGCGGAGATTCTTAGTCGCTGGAGAACGCAATCGCTTCAACACTTGGTCCCCCCGCGTGCCATCATCGGTCATTATCGCCAGGTCGCATTTCGAACGGAGCGCGATGATCTGATCAATGTTGGCGCAAAGGCGAATCCATTGCTTCTTCTCAAAAACCTCCATGAGCCAGGTCCCCTGAAAGCGAGTCACGAAAGGAAGCCCCCTGCCCACCCGGAAAAGACGCATAATTCTCGCCGCTAGCACGCCATGAATCTCGTAGCCGTAAATTATATCAGCGGGTTCATGGTAAACGCTACGGGCGGCACGGAACGCCAGTTGGAAGATGACTATTGTTCCCGCCAGACGGTTAATAGCGTACGATAGCCACCTCCCTCGCGCAAGATTGCGAAGGCGGGCTAGTGGCCAAGAAAATCGTTCGACAATTACCCCCGGAGGGTTAATCTCATCCTCATAGAAGTAATTCCCTCGCCTCGTTGTGTCGCGTGCAACGATAGTTCGCACACACCAACCCGCCTGGGCATATGCTTCTGGGGTCTTTCGGATAACTTGAATCGATTTCTCCTTGAAATCGAGCGCCGATATAAATAAAATCTTCTTTGGTTTGGAGTTCATTGATGTTTCCAAGTCATAGATCCACGTTCGAAATAGGCCTATTTAATGTTCGGCAATCTGTCGAATTAATTTCGCCGGATTGCCGGCAATAATCCTGTTCCCCTCGGGAAACGACTTAGTGACAACTGCGCCCGCACCGACAACCGTTCCATTTCCTAAGGTTACCCCGGGAAGAATTATCGCGTTCATGCCAATCCAACATTTAGAACCGAGTTTGATATCTAGGCCCGGCAAATTCCCGGTAGGATCTGTAACGTCGTGGTTCGATGTAATAAGGCCAACATTTGGGGCGATAAAGCAATCGTCTCCAATATAAATATTTGCTGAAAAATTTTGGAAATATACGCCAGGACTTTGAAAGTTGTTTAGGTTATTTTTTCCGAGGATAATATTGTTGAAATTTGAAATCATCACGGTATGATTCACGGGGACAGGAATTTTCCTGTTGAATCCAAGTATTTTTTGAAACCATATTCCCTTAGCTGCCCACAGCCACCCGATCTTCCGATCTTCAAACCACTTTCCTCGCAAATAACCCCTGTCGTAGAATAAACCAAAAAATAATTGCAACACCTTGAGCCCGACCCGCATTCTATCGAATCCCTACCTTTTATACTTAGTGTCTCTAAACATTTGAGCGGAGTATCCTCAGAATTCCCATAATCCATAGTACCAAGACGCACAAAATCAGTACATATAGATACTCTGGAACTCCTCCAGCGACATTGCTTGCTAAAATAGCGTAACAAAAGCCAGAAAGTAGCGTGGGCCGCAGCGTCGCCATCATCACGGTGCGCGCTGTAAGGCCCGCAGCAACCCCTGTTGCCAGTGTATAGCCGGCATAACCAACTGCACTGGAAATAGAAAATGCCAGAAGTGCCGCGCCCGCTGTGCCATACAATGCTCCTACAACGAGGGCCGATACACGTAGCGCCAATAGCGCAGCCTGTAACAGCGTGTTTAACTTCTGCGCCTCAAAAGCGACGAGCACGATCGACAACGGCGAGCAGATAAACTGCCAGCCGACCCACATAGCCGTCCAAGCAGCGACCCAACCTGCTGCTACCCAATCTTCGCCGAATAGAACCGGCACAACGGAAGGAGCAACAAGCGCTACTATGGCGAAAGGTGGCAGTGACGCCATGGCTAGGATTCGAATCAATTTCTCTAATGTTTGCGCGGCTTCTGTCGAGCGCCCAGCTTTAATGATTCGAGGCAGTAGTGCCTGCGACACTGCCTTACCGATCAGTCCCAGAGGAGCCGATAGGGCACGCTGAGAAAGCGCATAGTATCCAGCCATTGCTGGTGAAAACAGCGCACCAAACAACAAGACGGGCGCCTGAGCTCCCGCAACATTGAGCAACCCTGCCCAACTGTCATAAAGGGGAAAATGACGATAACGCTTTATGGCCCAAACAATTCCCCTCCGATGGATGAAGAAGCCCGTCCGGCGGTTGTCAGCAATCATTGCGGACGCAAGCCGCAAAAGACCAGCACACTGTCCCAACGTCTGACCGATAATGAGCCCGAGCGCACCGAAACCAACGAGGCCAAACGCAAGTTGACTCCCGGGGCCTACAATACCCTGCTGGAGACTTGTCTGAGCGATCGCATTAAAGTTCGACCTGCGAATAGCCCAATAATTGGCGACCTGATAGCTCCCAAGTGTAGCGACGCTAGTAGCTAATAGAAGCGCGAACGCCACGGGAGACAACCCGAGATGGTCAGTGATTTCGTTGTCGAAGTAAATTGCGGCAAGTCCGGAGACTACCGCTGCGATGATCAGCACTAGCAATGCAAATATCGCTACGTGCCAGCCCCCCCGATCGGATCGCGGCAATGGTATAGCGAACTCATATCGCAACGAACTAATTACGCTGATCAAGCCGGCAATAGAGGAAAATGTAGCGGCGAGACCATAGGCGTCGGGCGTGTAAATGCGCGTCAGAGCAGGAAGGGCCGTCAAGGCAATTATCTGAGCAAACGCTGTTGCGCCCGACAATTTGATAATGTCGCGTGCGAACTGCTGTCGCGGCCACAATCGCTTGAGTGTCTCAATCATTTCATATTGTTCGGGAGGCTTAGCAAGGCGGCGTCCTTAATCATCAATCTGCATCGATCCTACTAAGCAGATCACTGAGTCACCGTACGGGATGAAAATCTAGCTCCATACTTTTTCGGCACCTGAGATAAATTCCCCAACAGTACCGATGATGGGTATCGATTGTGACCATGTCCGCATACGTCGTTTCGTCGTGTGAGGGAAGGGCTTTTCAACGAATGGAACGAGAGTGGACCACGAGGATAGCAAAAGAAAGCTAATTATCTGAGCCGGAGGCTGTCTAGGAGGCCGTCGTGCAACTAAAGGCAACGCGCGCTTGGAGACCGGCATTCTCTGCATCGAGGGAGAGAATGATCCGGCTTAATTGCACGGCATCTTGAAGTAAACGGTTGGGTCAGCTGCATAGCAGACCCTAGCATATGACTATGAATCTGAAAGCGAAACCAATAGGATAATCCTGCTTTTGAGGGCTTCCCCACCGCGTTTCGTTTGACCCGCGTCCAGTCGATACCGGCCAGCAAAAGCGAGAACTCTTGGGCTGTTATCTACATCGCGCCATCGCGGATCGGCGGCCAAACGAACTTGCCCTTGACCTGAGCCCCTGATCTTCCTCCAAATTTTGGTAGAGTCCGTCACAGCAATGCTCTGAGCCCAAAGCTTGGACCGCCGGGAGCTGGAGTTTTCCTGCAAGGAGACGGACGGAATGAAGCGTGCACGGTTTACGGACGAGCAGATCATCGGAATGTTAAAGGAGCAGGAGAGCGGTCAGCGGACGGCCGATGTCTGCCGCAAGCACGGAATATCCGAGGCGACCTTTTACAAATACAAAGCGAAGTATGGCGGCATGGATGTCTCCGACGCCAGGAAACTGAAAGCGTTGGAGGACGAGAACGCCAAGCTGAAGAAGTTGCTCGCCGAAGCGATGCTGGACAACGCCATTCTAAAGGATGTCGCATCAAAAAAATGGTAACGCGCGATGTGAAGCGGGATGCGGTGGTTTATGCGTGCAAGGAGCATGGTGTGAGCCAGCGTCGGGCGTCCGCAGTTTTGTCGGTTGATCGGTCGAGCACGCGGTATCGCGCATTCGGCCCGATGACACACATATCCGGGATGCGATGAAGAAGGTGGCGTCAGAGCGCCGCCGTTTCGGCTATCGCCGCATCCATGTGATGCTGGATCGGCAAGGCATCGTCATGAACCTGAAGAAGCTCAGGCGAATGCTTCGAGCGGAGGCCGAAAGGCGCTTACGCTTGGGATTATGTGGTCTTCTGGATTAGGGCATCCTTGATCTCTGCCACGATAAAGCCCTGAGTTTGCTCGGAAAGGTAAGCATGAAATGGCAGACTCACAACCCGCCGCGCAGCATTCTCGGTATTGGTCAACGCCCCAGAACAGCGCGCTAAATTGGCGTAGGCCACCTGTTGGTGCAGCGGAATGGGGTAGTGAACAGCAGTCGGAATTCCCTTCTGCCGTAGCGCGCTAGTGACAGCTTCTCGATTATCAATTTGCAACGTAAACTGGGCCCAAACGCTGGTATTCTCTGGTCGAACGGTCGGTAAACCAATGCCGTTGGTGCCGTGCAAAAGATCCAAGTAAGCCTTTCCGAGCGCGGCACGGCGCTTCACTTCCCACTCGAAACGTTCCAGTTTGCCCAATACCACCGCGCACTGCAACGTATCCATCCGACCACCGACACCGACTCGGCTATGTACATAGCGTCGCTCTTGGCCGTGAATACGAATTTCACGGGCAGCTTTGGCTAGGTTGTCATCGTCAGTAAATAACGCGCCACCGTCGCCGTAACAACCAAGAGGTTTGGACGGAAAGAAGCTAACACAGCCGAAGGTAGATAACCCGCCAGACCGACTACCGTAATGTGTAGCACCGAAGCTTTGCGCAGCGTCCTCAATTATGGGCAATCCACAACGGCCAGCAATAGTCTGGAGCTCCCGCATGTTCGCTGTCTGCCCATAGAGCGAAACCGGCATAATCGCCTTAGTTTTGTGGGTAATGGCCTGCTCCACCAAACGGGGGTCGATATTGTAGGTGTCGGCCTCAATATCCACAAAAACCGGGGTCGCACCCGTAAGTACAATTACCTCCGCGGTTGCTGCAAAAGTGAATGGAGAAGTGATAACCTCATCACCTGGACCGATCCCTAGCGCCATAAGCGCGATCAACAGAGCTTCGGTACCGGAGGAGACGCTGATACAGTGCCTGACGCCTACATACGTGGCCAGCTTCCCCTCCATCTCCGCCACTTCAGGCCCCATAATATATTGGCCGTGATCGAGCACTTTCTGGATGCGGGCATCAATATCCTGCTTGAGTTCTGCATACTGGGTCTTCAGGTCGATGAAGGGAATGGTCTGGCTCATACTCGCCTGCAACTTCTATCAGTGATTTCGTAAGTTATCCCCGTCTCATCAGATATCAGCCCGAGCCCATTAAGGCGCATGCCTGCTTCCGAAACCCAGCCTACGCGACGAGCGGGAACACCAACCATCAGGGCATAGGGAAGGACATCTTTGTTTATGACGGCACCTGCTCCGACGAACGCATATTCACCGATCGATACACCGCACACGATCGTACAATTCGCGCCGAGCGTTGCTCCCCGCCGTACAATCGTCGGTCTGTATTCAGCCTTTCGACTAACCGCTGAACGCGGGTTATAGACATTCGTGAACACCATGCTCGGTCCGCAGAAGACATTATCCTCTAGCCGAACTGCGTCATAAACGGAGACATTATTTTGGATTTTTACATTGTTGCCTATAACAACATCGTTGCTCACGAAGACATTCTGCCCTAGTGAGCAATCGGCTCCGATTTGGGCACCACCACAAACATGCGCCCAATGCCAGATGCGCGTACCATCCCCGATACGAGCGCCGTGATCGATAATGGCTGTAGAATGAACAGTGATCATTAATAATCCAAGGGTAAATTTACACGCCGCCCATCACGTGCGGAAAGATAAATCGCGATCAGCGTCTCCAAGCTTTTAAGCCCCTCGCGACCATCCGTTTCGGGGCTGGCTTCACCGCGTAGTACTTTTATGACGTTGTCATAGTATAGTGGATGACCAAAACCATAGACCGAAGTGGTCTCATAGCTAGCCGCGGCGACTTGTGCATCGTCCTCACTCGGTTCAGCAAATTCCCAATGCTGAATTTCGTTCACGGCAACGCCCCCTACGCGTACCGCTCCCTTTTCTCCAATGATGGTAATGCTGCCTTCTAGATTCTTGGGATATGTCAGCATTGTGACGTTCATTGAACCCATAGCACCGGAGCGCCACTTAACGTTTACAACGCCAGAATCCTCAACTTCGATATTGCGAGCTAATGTGCCTGTGTACGCATGAAGGCTTTCAATCGGCCCGATAAGCCAGTCGAGTAGATCGACATAATGGCTAGCTTGATTCATAAATGCGCCGCCATCAAACTCCCAAGTACCACGCCAAGCCGCTGCGTCATAGTACTCTTGAGGGCGGGTCCAGAAGACGTTTATATTGACCATATAGATGCGGCCGAAGCGCTTCCGCTCTATCGCACGTTTAAGCAGTTGTAGGGTTGCATTCCGACGGTTTTGCTTGACGACGAATAGTCGGACATTCGCGTCGTCGCAGGCGCGCACCATATCCAGCCCATCTTGCCAACGCGTTGCCATTGGTTTTTCGGTAATGACATGGAGGCCACGCGCAGCAACTTGTTGAGCCTGTATGCTATGCAACCCGCTAGGAGTAGTAAGTACCACAATATCGGCATTAGTATTGGCCAAAAGATCGGCGAGATTGGAATGGCCACGCGCACCCGTTTTGTTGACAGCATGCGCTAGCGTCTTAGGGTCGACGTCACATATGTCCACCAAATCAGCTCGATTGCCATGCTGGGCAATCGCTGCGAAATGATTTTGGGCGATGCGACCAGCACCGACCAGTGCGATCCGGATATTGCGGTCAATGATCGAAGCTGGAAATTGATGGACCATCATCACGCCTTTACCACGTTGCTGGCGGGGTCAAGATAACGCCCCCTCGTGTCGACGATGAGCGACGCGTTCTTCAATATAAGCCCATAATCGAAGTCGTCATGGTCAGTGGCCAGTAGAATGCAATCATAATTGGATAGAGTTTCAGCTGTCACTGATATGCTCGAAAGGCCGAAATGCGCGTGGTCACGCAACTTAGGAAATACGGGCACGTATGGATCACAATAAGCAACGTCTGCGCCCAAAGCCTGAAGCTTCTCCATCAAAATCACAGACGGAGACTCGCGCATATCGTCTACGTTCTTCTTATAGGCAATACCGAGGACAAGAATTGAAGATCCATTAATAGCTCGCTTGCGTTGATTCAACGCGCTTGAGACCTTCGCGACAACGTAATCCGGCATGTTTGAATTGATTTCTCCGGCCAACTCAATGAACCGAGTCGCGACATCATACTCCCGAGCCTTCCAAGTGAGGTAAAACGGATCGATAGGAATACAGTGTCCACCCAATCCCGGCCCGGGATAATAAGGTACGAATCCAAAGGGCTTAGTCGCGGCCGCTCGAATGACCTCATGAATATCGATGCCCATCCGATCAGCGACGATCTTCATCTCGTTTACGAGACCTATATTGACTGCCCGATGGATGTTCTCGAGCAATTTCGTCATTTCAGCGGCTCGGGTGGAACTGACAGGCACCAGCTTATCGATCACTTGCCCATATAGAGCGAGTCCAACCTCCAAACACGTCGTTGTGTACCCGCCGCATACCTTGGGAATTGTACTGGTCGTGAAATTGGCATTGCCGGGGTCTTCGCGCTCCGGAGAATAGACGAGGAAATAATTTTCACCGACGTTGAAGCCCCTCGACTCGATACGAGGAAGGAGTTCTTCGTCTGTTGTCCCCGGATAAGTCGTGCTCTCTAGTGACATGACTTGATTTTCGCGCAGGTACGGCAGGAGCAAATCTACCGTATTGATGACAAAACTCAAATCAGGCTCTCGGTGACTGTCTAGTGGAGTGGGTAGACATAGGATAAGGGCGTCCACCTCGCTTGCGCGACTGAAGTCAGTTGTTGGCTCGAAACCTGCTGCTTTTGCGACAGCAAGGCGATCGCTCGATATGTGCTTGATATAGCTCTCGCCGAGATCAAGTTTCTGGACCTTTTCCCGATCGATGTCGAAGCCGATCACCTTGTAGCCGACCTCTGCATATCGCAACACTAGGGGCAGCCCAACATATCCCAGCCCAACAACACCAATACAGGCTGCCTTACTTTGGAAGCTGTCAATTATACGGGATTTCCCCGAACTACTGTTGATCATGCGAAATTCCAGAATCGACTACACCGACATGGGTCGGAAACACAATTAGGTGGCCGAGCACCATCAAACGGATTGGCAGCCTTGGCAGGCCTGCCAGAGTCATAGCCCAGCGCTATCGCATATGGAAGGACGAAAGAAAAGCTGGGCGCTCGCATTTCCCCGCAGAAGATCACCGTAGGCGAGCCGATCTTTGCTTTAAAGAAACCCGATATATGGAGGCCTTGAATTGCCGCTGAACCCGTGATCGGCGGCGCGTCCTGATTGCTATTGACGGCTTTGTCTCCGATTTCATTCCTGGATTTCGTGACGACCCTTTTGGAGCAGGGTACATTAAGCAACGGTACTGCGTCTTTCGTGGAGGTCGTATCGGAGCATGTTGTAGGCGATATTGGCCCATGCTGATTTTCAATGTGGCCCTCTGGCAACCGCACGCGCAAGTCTTTCGCAGAGCAACCAGATTGTTATGACATCTGACACTTTCTCGGATGGGCTAGGCCCGAGGAAACCCGTGAACGAGAGCCGATCCTGAATAACAAACTCAGCTTGATCGTCGGTGAGATTCTGGAGCGCCTGGAGCATCAGAATCTTGAACATCAGCACCGCTGTAGACGTCGGGCGCTTGCTCTTCGACTTGCCGGATTGCTCAGTGTCTTGGTCACGGCCTATCCGTCACCGGCAAGGGAATGGCTATCGAGTTTACCTAGATCGTTTTGCGGTTTATCGGAATCGGGATTCCCATTTACGTCGAAATCAGATTCTGTTGGGTGTTCAACGGAGGTCTGCTGAGATGGGACGCCCCTATTCGATGGATTTGCGGCATCTGGCGATGGATCTGATCGCGTCGGGTGAGAGTTGCCATGAGGTTGCGGCGGCACTGAAGGTTGCGCCGTCGAGCGTCATCAAATGGGCGCAGCGATATCGCCAAACCGGCAGTGTGGCACCAGGCAAGATGGGTGGATATCGTCCGCATGCGATCACCGGCGGCCATCGCGACTGGGTACTGTCGATGATCGAAGGGCCGGACCATATCACCCTGGAGATGCTGGCGGCCGGTCTGTTGGAGCGGGGCTTGAAAGTGCACCCGGCCAGCGTCTGCCGCTTCTTGCACCGCGAGGGCAAAAGCTTCAAAAAAAACCGTTCTGCCGGCTGAACAGAATAAGCCGAAGCTGGTGCGTCAACGCGAACGTTGGAGACGCCATCAAGGCAAGATTGACCCCAACCGCCTTGTGTTCATTGATGAAACCTGGGTGAAAACCAACATGGCTCCGCTCAGGGGATGGGGCCAGCGAGGCGCGCGGCTGATCGCCCATGTTCCCCATGGCCATTGGCGAACAATGACGTTCATCGCGGCGCTCAGGTGCGACCGCATCGATGCGCCATGGGTTCTCAATGGTCCGGTCAATGCCAATGCCTTCCTGACTTATGTGGAAAAGGAACTGGTCAAGACGCTCTCGCCCAAGGATATCGTCGTCCTCGATAACCTTGGCAGCCATAAGGGCCAGGCTGTGCGTCAGGCGATCCGGCGTGTGGGGGCGAGAATGATCTTCCTGCCGCCATACAGCCCTGATCTCAACCCGATCGAACAACTCTTTTCCAAGATCAAGCACGCCATGAGAACTGCCATGGCTCGATCAGAGCACGCCGTCCACGCGGCACTCGCCGAAACCATCAGGGCAATCCCGCCAGCCGAATGCGCAAACTACATCCAAAATGCAGGATATGGATCAACCTAAATGCAAAACGATCTAAAAGCGCTCTTGCCCCCGCATCGGCCGTCCTTCAAATCCAAGCAGGCCGGACTGAATCACAACAATCGCCAGAGGGGCGGGTTTAGAGGCATCCTGATATTGATACGGTCTTTTTGAGCCAGCCTTCTTTGGAAGGTTACGCAACCGAGAATTTCACGCGAGGCTTTCTCTACTAACAACGATACATTTCATGATAAACAGTTTTGCAGCAAAACCAACTACCTGGCACCAGACCCAAATATAACCGTTCGAACGGTCTTAAATAAAACAAGGAGATCTAGATCGAATGATAGATGTTTGATATAATATAGATCATAAGAGAGTTTCTCAATCTCCTCATCCGTTGTTGCTGCATATCCAGATGTAACTTGTGCCCAACCAGTAATTCCTGGGAGAACGAGCGAACGGAGGCTATATTTCGACTCAATCCGTTCGCTGGCGCGAGCAACATACTCGGCGACGGGGCGCGGCCCGATAAGACTCATGTCTCCACGCAGAATATTTAAAAGTTGAGGAAGTTCATCGAAGCGCAGCCTCCGAATGAGGCGACAGCCTGGCATAATACGAGCATCACCAATAGTTGTCGAACCTCCGCCTGTCCCCTTGTACATAGTGCGGAACTTGTACATGCGAAAGCGATGACCACCGAAGCCCCGTCGAATCTGCACGAATATCACTGGATTCCCGTCGAGGAAATACAAGAAAAGTGCTACGAGGGCTGCAATAGGGAGCGTGAGGGGTACTGAAGCAATGACTGCAACGATATCCAACCCGCGCTTGATGCGTGCGTAGAGTAACTGGCTCGGGCTATAGTTAAGATGAGTAATGTCGAAACTAGCTACGTCTAGCCGCCCACGTCGCACCTCAAGGTAGCGCGTCCAAGGCATAATTTCGATACTACTGAGATAACAGTTTGCTAAAAATGCGGACCAAACTTCATTGTGATGCTCCCGCGGATCGATAAGTACAATCTCGATACCGGTAAGATCAGCATCTGGGCCGGACAAGATTGGCACATCACCCAATTCACGTCTTACCTCTGCGGCGCGGGCGAAGGGCGCAAGAGCGGTCCCCGCGCCAAGCGTTCGGTGGAAACGGAAATTAGCATAAATCATCACTATCAAGGCTACTGGCAAGCACCAGAATAGTCCAAGATAACTTACCGGGACCCGCAAGGCAGAAAGAACGCTAACCGCGACGCTGAACAGTCCGATACTGACGATGGAGGCTGTTACGACTGGTGTTTCGTGCCGGCGAAATGCCGAAAGGGTCGCCGCTGCCAACACGGGCACACAAGTGAGCGTCCCGATCGACCAGAGAACGTTGATCCAATCACTTCGGCCTGTTCGGGTGAGAATAGCGATGTAAACTACCGCCTGCAGGCCGATGGCAACGACGACAGGCGCCGCGAAACTACGCAACTCGCGTAAATATCTATGGTGGCGCGTTCGGCCACCCTGCGAGGTGATGTAGGAAAGATTGCGTACAGGATAATGCGGGCCAGATTTGCGGCGCGTTCGTCTTGACCGTTTATCCACTTCTAGTCCCGGCACACTTTCGGAGCCACGTCATGGCTCCATTGATTGTTTTTAACACCAAGCGCTGTTCGGCCAAGATGCGGCTTCTCCTGCTCATGTCCACGATCAAATCCAGATTGTCAATGAAATGCTGTGTCACCGGCGGTACGTTATGTGATGGCGCCAGGAAATCCTGCCCTTGCTTCAAGAATATGAGGGTGCCGATCCGAGAAACGGTAGAATCCTGGGCGCTCGGTGGCCGCCTATGAGATCTCTGCTCCACCGAGATATTGACCGGGCTCTGAGATTGTCGAACACGACGCAATGTCGCGCATTCGCACTATGATCTTCGCTATTTCCGGTTTCATGGGTGCATTCGCCGGCAACATTTGTACCGCTCGCCTATATTCGGTTGGCTCTCCACTGCATCGCTGTTGCCATTCGCGGCGGAACCGGCCTCTTCTGCGATCTGGGCGACTTTGCACTGTATTCGACGCTGGTGACCAAATAGGGGAGGGAACGGCGGATGGTGAACGGAACCGATGCGGCTGTCGTCGCGAACTGTGTAACCGCTTAGGCTGCCCCACATAGCGCGTTGGTTTTTGATCGCTCATTTTCTGCGTGAATCATGCGGGGAAACCTATGAGCGACAGTATGAATCAACATCGAACATTCGAGGTTCTGATGGCCGAGCCGGTGCTGCGGTCTCGGCGCAAGCCGCGCCATTGGTCGGACGAAGAGAAGGCGCAGCTTGTCGCCGACACGTTTGCGCCCGGGGCCAATGTCTCGGCGATTGCTCGTTCTCACGGACTGGACCCCTCCCAGCTCTATGGGTGGCGTCGCAAGGCACTTTCATCGGGAATGGTCGCACCGCTGGCGGAGGATGACGCCGGGCCAGTCAAGTTCACGCGCTTTGAAGCAACGAGCGGTGGCATGATCGAGATCGTCGTAGGCGATGTCGTTGTGCGCGCCGGCGGCGACGTTGACCCCGATCACCTAGCCAGGGTTCTGCGGGCGGTGCCCACGGCATGATCGCTTCCGGCGTTGTGGTTTACGTGTCGTGCCAGCCGGTCGACTTCCGCAAGGGAGCCGCATCGTTGATGGCGGTGGTGAGGGATGGTGGCCTCGCGCGCTTTATGTGTTCCGGTCGAAACGGGCGGACCGTGTCCGCATTGTCTGGTGGGACGGCAGCGGGGTCTGCCTCTATTCGAAAACCCTGGAAGAGAGCGGCGTCTGCTGGCCGGGCATATCGGCGGCGCGCGTTCGTCTCGACCATTCGCAACTGATGGCGCTTCCGGCTGGAATGGATTGGAAGAAGATCCGCCCAGCCAAGGTCCGGCGACCGCTGCTGACGGGCTGATACCGGCCTGCGGCAAGATGATCATGTGGCTGTAATAGTTGGAAAAACGACCACTTCTGTGCTCTATTGCCACCCATAGTTCTGCCCATTCCCGACAACTTGCCGGACGATGTCGATGCGCTGAAAGCGATGATGTCAGCGATGGCCGAGGAACGGGCTTCGAACGAGGCTCGGCTTATAGCTGCGCAAGCCGAGATCACCCGACTGGAAGCGATCGAGAAAAGCGCCAACGAGCAGATCGCAAACCTTACGTCGATCCTGAAGGTTCTGCAGCGCACGCAACACGGCACGCGTTCTGAACGGCTGCGCCTGGCCGTCAACGACGAGCAGGTGTCCTTTGCCTTCGAGGAGGTGGAGACCGGTCTTTCGGCGACCCAGAGCGAGCTTGATCGTGCGTCCGGTGACAAGCCGAAACGCGCGCCGCGTCCGCGCAAGGGCTTTGCCGCTCATCTCGAGCGCATCGAGGAGGTGATCGAGCCGGACATCCCCGCCGACTGCGCGGGGCTGGAGAAAGTCTGATCGGTGAAGACCGCTCAGAACGGCTGGACGTCGTGCCGCCAAAGTTCCGGGTCATCGTGACGCGCCGCCCCAAATACGCTTTCCGGGGTCGTGACGGCGTGATCCAGGCCCTGGCGCCGGCGCATATCATCGAAAGCGCCCTGCCGACGGAGCGGCTGCTCGCCTATATCACCGTCTCCAAATACGCCGACGGTCTTCCGCTTTATCGCCAGGAGGCGATCTATCTGCGCGACGGCGTCGAGATCAGCCGGAATTTGATGGCGCAGTGGATGGGTCGTCTGGGCTTCGAGCTTCAGCTCTGCGCCGATTATATCCTCGAGCGGGTCAAGGAGGGCGAACGGGTCTTCGCCGACGAAACGACCTTGCCCACCTTGGCGCCCGGCTCAGGGAAAACGACGAAAGCCTGGCTTTGGGCTTACGCGCGCGATGATCGACCCTACGGCGGAACCAGCCCGCCGATGGTTGCCTATCGTTTTGAAGACAGCCGAGGCGCCGAGTGCGTGGCGCGCCATCTCGCCGGCTTCAGCGGCATCCTGCAGGTCGACGGTTACTCGGCCTATAGCAATCTGGCCAAGGCGTGGGCCACGACCGGCAGCAACAAGACGATCCAGCTCGCGGGCTGTTGGGCTCATCTCCTGCGCAAGTTTTACGACCTTCACATCAGCGGGGTCTCGCAGGCGGCGACACGCGCCCGCAGCACGCACCATCGTCCGCCTGATGACCCTTGAACGCAACAATTTGACCAAGGCTCAGACGATGACGGTCGCTGCGATCGAGGAGCGACTACCAGACCCTGTCGAGGCCAGAGATGTCGTGGAAAGCTTTCATGAAATGCTACGGCGCAAGTCCAAAGATGACCTGGATACGTGGATCGACCGCGCAGCAACAAGCTTGGTCGCGTCATTTGCCAACGGCATTATCCGCGACAGAGCAGCGGTTCAGAATGCAATCACTTCAATTTGGTCGAACGGTCAGACAGAGGGCCAGATCACCAAGCTGAAACTCATCAAGCGCCAGATGTACGGGCGCGGGAAACTTGATCTGCTCGAGGCACGCATCGTCGGAGTGCCCTGATGTCATCGAGATTGCGTCAGAGCCCTTATTCCATGCCTAATCACAGAATAGTCTTCTTGGCAGGGGTGGGGAAGAACACACCTCGTTGTATCAGGAACACTGCATGACGGGATGGGCGCGCATTGTGGCCTCCCAGATGGACAATACCCATGCAACCAGCTACTCGAAGCACGTTCCAGCGCTGCGTGCAGTGAGCCGGCGATCAGCCGGCCTTGTTCAGAAAAAAAGATGGGCGCGGAAAAGTGGCCCACAGACGGACTTTTAAATGAAACGGCCCTTCGACCGCACCGGCAAGACACTGAACAGGCTCTGGTATTACGCATCCGGCGCACTTCGACATGCAACGCCCGCCGTAGCTTTCAGCCGGTACCGCGAGGACATCCTTCGCGCGGTCGACAGTTCGAAAGAGCGTGAAGAACTATTGGCGAGGGCCAACTACTACAACAAGCTGGCGTCCGATATGGCGTACTTGCCCAGCACTCCGCTGGACAGGATCGACAGATCGAAAAGCCGGTACTTCATTGACCTTCAGGAGTACCTGAAATACTTTCCCCAATCGCTCCGAGTGGACTACCTCTTCGGCGATGTCACATGGGTCCCCGAGGTTCCCGCGCTGGTAAAAAGCCGGCCGATCATTGGCGGGAACGAAAACTCGGTGCTTCTCAACCTCGACAAGCTGCGCCATTTCCAGGTTCATAGGGATACGCATGCGTGGTCCGACAAGCTGCCCAAGGCCGTCTGGCGCGGCAGCCTCAACAATCCGCTGAGAGCGGCACTTGCCGAACGCCACCGGAACAGTCGATTTGCGGATGTAGGCCATGTCGGTGCCGTACGCGACGGCATCGCCCCCAAACCCTTCCTCTCGCCCCATGACCAACTGGCATACCGATACATTCTTTCGATCGAAGGCCACGATGTGGCAACCAACCTGAAATGGGTGATGGCGTCCGGCAGCGTGTGCCTTATGCCGAAGAACCGTTACGAGACCTGGTTCATGGAGGGAAGGCTCCAGCCGGGACGGCATTTCATCGAGGTTCGGGACGATTTCGCCGATCTCGAAGAGAAGATCGACATGCTGGAAAGCACGCCCGGGCTGGCGGCGGAGGTGATCCACAACGCGAACCGTTATGTCGCGACCTTCCGAAGCAGCACCATGGAACGGCTCACTTCTCTGCTGGTGTTGCAAAAATACTTTGAGGCGACCGGCCAGCTTCCCGTCTCGGCCTACAGCCATCGTTTTTTCGGCTAGGACACACTCCTGCGGAGTCTGCAACTCACACGAACGCTGCGCTGGAATCGATCGGAGATTTTCCAGAGATTTCGCCAGTGTTCACGGGTATATACGGACCGTGGACCCTCAGCAGGGGAAGATCAACCATGCAGCCTGGGTACAGACGCAAGCATTCGTTGCGACAGCGTCGAAATTTTGAATTAATGAGGCCGCGTGCGATCGCTGGTGGGGCTTACGGTTAGATTCCAAATAAAAGCCAAGGCGGGATACCAAGGATAAGAAGACCGGCAACGATTAAGGCGCCCGCGGCAAGAAGCATGTGATCATTGTCTTTCTCAACCTTTCGCTTCATCGAAGTTCTCCCACATAGGTAATTCCACGTGCGAATTCTTCTGGAGGCCATTTGTTCCGATGGGTATACGATTACAAGATGCGCATGAGGCAGACTTGGCGTGGCTGCCGTTCTGCTCATGTAGCGTGGAGCCAACGAGGACGACGAGGACAATCGCGCGCAAGCCGATGGTCATTGCTGTTCGGCATTGTCCGGCCGGATGCCGCGGCCCAACTCGCTACTGTTCCTGTCAAGAATGGCGCGATAGGCGACGGCGCCGACAGCGCCACTGATCCCGGCGATGAGACAAATGACACCAAGCCCCGGCCAAAAACTGCCGCTAAGAGCACCCACGACGCGCCGCGACCCGTGAGAATTGACTGGAAGATTGCCAGTGTCAGGAGGGTAATAGCACCAACTGCGAAACCATAGGCAGCCCACCGGATTCGCGTTTGCCGGTCAACAAGGATGTATAATGCGGGAAGGCAGATGAGGCCGCCGGGAAGGGCAAGGGCGCTGCCGACTATCAGGCAATGGCGCCAACTCCGGCAGTCGTCAGAAGATCCTGATTGCTGGCCAGTTGGGGGCAATACGATAAGGATAGTTCCGACCGATGCCGCAATGGCGTCACCATGAGCCCGGTCAAAATGAGCTTAGCCTTGCCCATCTTCAAAATCGCTCCTCACAATCCAACAAGATGTCGAGCGCTCGTTGCGCTCTATGCAAGAAGGATTGCGCGGAAATGTTTCGCACCAATATCGGCTTCCCTCGCTCGCAACGAAGTGTCGATTTGGTCGGCGCCGAGCCGATCGCGGGAGGAACGAAGAAGTCAGTGGCGAGCCTGACGGTGGTGACATCCATGCGGGCGACCAACAAGGTGCTCCTGAAAGGACCATGCCCTTCCCGATAAGACCCACCCACGCCTGCACTGAGGTTCCTGTTGGTGCTGAGATACCCCTCCGCAAAGGGCCTGGACTGCCGCGATCAGAACCTGACGTTGAGATTCGCCTTGAATGACTGCTCGGTGAGACCGGAGCTAAACTGTCCATTGTAGGACGCGCCAAGCGTGGCGTTGGGGCTGATTGCTAGATCCAGGCCCGCTTCGACCACGGCTGCGTCGCGCGCGACCGGTACGCCGGCGATGGTGAAGGCATTGCCGCCGGTAAAGCGCATCGTGCTTTCGGGCGTCCCGTCGCCGAAGGCATGGCGCCAGCCGACCATACCCTTGGCCGTCAGGTTCGTGCCGTTGAGGTCGAAGGTGGTCGAAGCACGCAGGCCAAACGTGGTGAAGGTCGCATCGGTATTCGCCGAAGCGCCGCTCAGCGCCGCAGCACCGCCCTGTTCGGTGAAGCCCCTTGTGTTGATGCTCACATGGGCGAGGTTGGCGAACGGCTCGAAGGCGGCATTGTCGGCCTGCATGCGATAGCCGAACTCACCGAAGACCTGTGCCGTTCCGGCAGTGTAGTCGCTCTTCACGCTATCGCTGACGCCGGGGACCGCGATGATGCGGGTCGTTGATATGTCATGCAACGTGTAGGCTGCTCCGGTGCGCAAGGCGAAGTCGCCCCATTGTGCGCCGCCATAGAGGCCGAAATAGTAATTGTCGCTCGAACCGGAGGACTGGCGGCCGGTCACATCGACATTGGTGTTGCTGTAGCCCGCAACCGCCCCGAGACGCCAGTCGTCGAACACGGGGACATCTGCACCGAAGAGGAGGCCGCCAGTCGAGTGGTCGAGGCTTGCGGCATTGCTGTCGCCATCGATTTGCCCCCACGATCCGAAGGCCTGGCCCCAGAATGCGGAACCGTCGGTCGTATCCACGCCGCTGCTCTCGCCACCCTCGTCAAAGGCAGCGCGGAGCCGGTCGTTGACCGCATTGCGGATGAAGCGGCTGTCATCGATCAGCGCCGTCTTCATCGAGGCATGAACTTCGCCGGAGAGCTCATCGAAGCTGGCGCGCACCAGATCGGGATCGGTGGCCAGCGCAATCGAGCTCCAGAGCAGATGACCGCTACCGAGCGCCTCGATGGCCGTACCAGTGGCGATCTGGTTGCGAGTGATGCCGGTAGACGCGAATGCGATATCGTTGCGCAAAAGCTCGAGCGTCACATCGTTGCCGTCGCCCCCGGCATAATCAAGGATGGTATCGAGAAACAGCAGGTTGCTGGTAACCGGGCTAAAGGTCCCGACGACAGCGCCGGCACTCTGCTTGTCGATAATGGTGAAGGGGCCGTTGAAGCTGTCCCAGCTTGCAGCATCGGTCGGCGAGAGCAGGAGTTCGAGGCTGGCTCCGGTGATGTCGACGGCCCCTGCGACCACGAGCTGGTCGGCGGCTGTCGGCGTTGCTTCGATCACCAATGTACCGTTATTCACATAGTCGCCCGCGATATGCTGCATGCCGATGGAATTGCCCGGCGCATGGACCGCACCTGCTGCTATAATGGTGCTCAGGCCTGCCGAGCCGACCGTGCCGGTGCCGCCCAGCCGGCCGCCGGCGCCGATGGTCAGGGCACCGCCCAGCGCGCCGTTTCCTCCCACGCCCACCACCAGCGCACTACCGGAACCCACCGTGGTCGTGCCGGCAAAGGCCGAGGAATCACCGGCCAGCGTCAGCGTTCCCGTGCCGGATTTGATGACGTCGCCGGTGCCGGTGAGAACGCCGGCATAGGTCGTATCTGTTGCCTGGTCGACGGTCAGGTTTGCGACCCCGAGCGACACCGTCCCGCCTGCGCCCGAGAGCGACGACATGGTCAGGTCGAACCCGCCGAGGTCGAGCGTGCCGCCATTGATCGCATAGGCGGTGCCATCGACAAAGGCTCCGGCCCTGATGGCCGTTAGCGTACCGCCATTGACCGTCGTTCCGCCCGTATAGGTATTGGCACCCCATAGATCCAGGATTCCGTCCTCAAGAGTGAGGCCCAGGGTTCCGCTACCCGAGCCGTCCTCAATCGTTCCGGTAAAGGAGGAGTCACCAGATTGCCCAACCACCGTCAGGACGGCGTGCTGGGATGATCCCTCATTGGTGATGATTCCTCTCTCGTCATTGGAAACGGTCAGTCTGCCGACAGTCGTGCTATAACCGTTGAGACGCAGTTTCGTGTCTTGGTCGGTGAAATAGACGGTGCTCGTTGCCGAAAGGGCATTGTTTGCCAGAACATTCACGGTCGCATTGTCATCCAGGTCGAATATCGCACCATTGCCGGCGCCCGTCACCGACAGGTTGACGACGCCCCAGTCCTCGACCTCCACTGTCTCGCCGGCGACGGCATCGGCTACTCTCAGGTCGAGAGTGCCTGTTTGACGAATGGATTTGCTGCCTCCCAGCAGATCTTCGAGAACGAGTGTTCCCTCGCTGACGGTGGTCGTGCCTGTAAACGCTGAAGAGTTTCCCGTCAGAGTCAGCGTCCCAACGCCGGTCTTGCTGAGCGGGCCATTTCCGGAAATCACCCCGGCCTGAGTGAGCGTCCCAGCGGTTACGTCGAAGGTTCCGCCGCCCACGCCGACGGTGGTGGCGCGGTTCATGGAGAAGCCCGCCGTGGTTTGCAGCGTACCGCCATCGAAGGTCAATATACCGCTGGCAGCGCCAAGATTGCTGTTTTGAGACACGGAGACAACACCGGCATTGAGCGCGGTCCCGCCCGTATAGGTGTTGTTTCCAGACAGCGTCGTGGTGCCCGCGCCATCATGCACCACGTCAACGTTATCCTCGATCAGCGTCGAAAATGTACTGTCACTGGCATTGTCGAAAATCACGTGACCGGGTGTACCTAAACTCCATATCGCCGTGGCAAGAACAATACCGCCGCCATCTCCGATGACCAGCGTGCCGCCACTCAGGCCCAGAACGCCGCCATTGCCATTGCCCGAGACATCGATCACGCCACCATTGCGCAGCACGAGCTGCCCGGTATCGTAGATCCAGGAGGCTCCCCCATTCTGAACGAGGGTGCCGCCATCAATGTCCAGCAGCGATGAAGCTGCGACATCATTGTTGCCGACGGCAAGACCGGCCGACAGTGCGAGGCCACCGCCGGTCTGGATGATCAGATTGCCCGATGTTCCGCTGCCGGAGCCAAGGCTGAGCACAAGAGCTTCAGCGTTTGTTCCATTATTGATCTCGGCCGTCCCGCCATTGAAGAAGTATGCAGCTTCTGCCGATGTCGGGGGATTCCCGCTGCTCCAGTTTGCACCCGAATTCCAATCGCCTGTCCCGCCATTCCACGATACGCTCTGTGCCCATGAGGCCCCCGCCGGCAGGGTCAAGGCTAGCGCCGTGGTGCAGAGCAATGCCCCTACAAGACGTCCGGAGCCCGCCGGGCCACATTTTTCCTTCGCCTTGAAATTCTTCGCCATCGTGTCGCGCCCCTCGGCCACGTCCCTGGCGGCCTATATGAGTTGCCCCGCCAGCAAGACCGACAGGGCAAGGCGCCCCAACCAACCATTTCAACTGCAGGTGCTTGGATTTCCTAGAGGAATCACCCTGTCACGTCATCCCGACTAAACAGTAGGGGAGGGGTCTGGGGCCGGGCCCGATCAGCCGGCTGCACCGGAACCATTGAGCCAGAGGCTCATCAGGGCAGCGCGGCTCTTCACGCCGTATTTGCGAAAGATGGCGACGACATGCTGATGCGTGGTGGAATCGGCAAGGCCGATCTGACGCGCGATGCTTTTCTCGGTCGCACCGGTCAGCAGCAGTTGCAGAACTTTCTGCTCCGTCGGCGTCAGGGGAGCCTTCGCCACCATAAGGCCATGGCTCAGCATCAGGTGGCGATGGAACCATTTGATGCCGCGCAGGGCATAGGCCAGCAGTGCGAGCGTGTCATCGGAGATAGAATGAGGCGAATAGAAGGCGAAATGCGACTCGCATTCTTCGTTCAGCGGGAAGGCGACGAAGGCCACGTCATGGATATCACAAAAGCCGTAGTGCTTTCGATAGAATGGCGTGTCGAACCAATCGGCCGGCAGATCCCGGCGCAAAGAATAGGTTCGGAAGATGCCGACATTCTTGAGGGGGATCAGGAAGGACGGATCGATGTCCCGACGATCCCAGACGTCCATCACACCTGCCATATGCTTGTCGTCGGACTGCAGCAGGGCGGGGTGAAGCGCTTCGCCGACGGCCACGCGCCAACCCAGCAACGGATCTGTTTCGTCCGCGCCCTTCATACGAATCGCCCCGGCCCAGGTGGCATTCCAAACCCCGCCGAGCTCGGAAAGGCGCGTCATTGCATGGGCGACAGCAGCCTTCGACTGACTCAGATCAAAATCGGACAGTTCGTCCCATAAGCAATGTATTTGTTCTCGGCGCTCGTCAAACATCAGGCACTTCTCAAAATCTCGAAACAAACTTCCCGGGATTGATCTATCGCATTCTGCTGTGATTGGTTTGGAGAAGCTAACCCAAGTGCATCATGCCGGTGTTGAGGGTAGGGGATCACCCCGCTTCTTGCAAATGAGCCATAAACACCTCGGCCGGCGTCCTGTAACCGAGGCACCTTCGGGGTTGGTCATTCAGGTGTCGGGCGAGTTGGTTGAGATCACCCTGTGATATGGCTGCCAGGTCGGTATCGCCTGGCATGAAGCGGCGAATGCGCTTGTTGGCGTTTTCCACGGCACCTTTTTGCCATGGTGCGCTGGGGTCGCAGAACCAGCTGCGCGCACCGATGCCATCTTCCAAAGCCCTGAAGCCGGCAAACTCCGTGCCGCGGTCACCCGATCCGCCTTAGCAACTCGCAGCCGCTTGGCGCGGCTAACGGCCTATATCACAGTCGGCTTGTCGCCGAACGTCCGAAAATATGCCGATCCGACGTCGCTGGGTGCGCAGGAAGCGAACGGGAGGGAAGATCCGCTGTAGGCTCGTCATGCCGAATCTCCGTTCGGCACAGGGAGTCAGAAATTCGATGATTTGGGAACCCCTCTATGAGTCGCCGTCAGCGCTCGTTGGTATTATGCCTTCCTCACCAACGCATGAGTGCGGTTGCCAAAATTGTCATGGTTGACGAAGTTGCTTCGAAAGACCATCTTCTTTTCAGGAGAACCATTATGGCTCAGAAGATTCAGCCCAAGTCGCCGAAAACCAACAACGACAGTCCGAACGTCGTCATGACGATGTACGTTCTTGACGCGAACCCCTTTGAGGGGATCGCCGGGTTCCAATTGCCTGCTGGCGCGCACCTTGCCGTGGTGACTTCGCAGCCGGAAACAGCGAGCGCCGTCGCCCGAACCGTCGGGAAGCGCTTTCGCGGCAATAGCATGGTGGTTCGAAGAATGCGCCAACTTGCGAGAGCCAAAGAGCGTGCTCAGCCGACCAGCGCAGTCAACAAGGCGGCCTTCGAGCCGGATGCACGCAGCCAGGCTGTGCTTCAGGGCGTCCGGATCGCGCAGAACGACTTAAAGGCGGCCGGCGGCGCCTTCGATCTGGAGCAGGTCAGGACACTTCTGCATGGCGTCTCCCGTCAGGCCGTAGATAAGCGCGTGCAAGAGGGAAGTTTGCTTGCCGTTCCTGGTCCGAGCAACAGACGCTGCTATCCGACCCTTCAGTTCAACCGGGATGGTACTGTTGTGACAGGTCTCAGGGAAGTACAGGATTCCCTATCTGTTGAGAGCCCCTGGGCGGTTCTGAACTTCCTTGCGCAACCGGATGTTCGCCTGAATGGGCGGAAACCAATTGACGTTCTGCGAGAGGGGAACCTGCAGTTGGTACTCGACGCAGCCAACCGCTACGGTGAGCAGGGTGCGTGACCGTCCCCCTGCCTCCTGCCGATCTGCATAGCCGTAATCCGAAAATGGTCCCGATCCCCGTGGGGAGTGACCTGCATCGATTCTACACGGCAACCTATGAACCGATCTTCTTCGATCGATCGACAAGCGGACGCTTCAATGCTCCCGACGGGTCATTCGGGGTGCTCTACGTCGCACGGTTGGTCAATGGAGCGTTCGCCGAAACGTTCCTGTGATCACCTGGAAGCACTTTGATCGATAGCGGCCTCTTGAGACGCAGGGGATATGTTCGCCTCAAGACGGTCTCGCCGTTGAAACTGATCGACCTCACCGGCCCGGGCCTCGCGATGATTGGCGCCACGGCGGAAGTCCCTCATTCGGGTCTTCCTTACGACGCTCCGCAGGCCTGGGCAAAAGCATTGTTCGAGCATCCGGCGAGCGCTGACGGAATTGCCTATCATGCTCGCCATGATGATACCGAACTTTGCTACGCGATCTTCGACCGCGCCGAGTCCGCCATTAAGGAGGCGTCTCGTGAACTCGATCTCGATCAGGACTGGTTTTGGCGAGCGGGCGCCTCCTATGGGGTCGGTTTGGCTCCCTAGCAGTTCGACACGCGACTGCGATAGCAATCAGCTGTGAAGCAGCTCTCCAGGCTAGGCAATGGAGCGTTGGGTTGGCTCACGGCAATGTAGGTCCAAGCGCTCGTGGGTGTATCGTCAATGACGATAGTGGACAACACTCTCTTCGGGAGCGGGACCTACAAGTCTCGCCGGGCGACGCGGAAAAGGTCGCCTCGGCGATCATCGCGACGGCCGACCAGCAGGCGTCGCCCCCTGCGGCTAGCGCTCGGCAGCGACGCCTACGGCGCGATGCATCGGGCGCTCAGCGAGCGTCTCGCCGAACTCGAGGGTCAGAAGGACCTCGCCGCCTCGACCGACGAACAATAGTGCGCTCGCCGCATCCCAACTCGACTGCCGCCCTCTGGTGACCGCGCGGTCCCCCCAAGCCGCGTGGCTGCACATATTGTCTCGACCTTCGCGGAACACAGGGCGATGCTCGCCTGTTCCGAGGCGCCGACCGCCGAGTCCGTAGCCGCCGAGTGCAATCGTCTTTCGACATCCATGCGGCACGACGGCATACTTCAACGCTTAAAGCGTGGATCGACCATATTTTCCGGCCCGGCCTGCCTGTTACACACGTCTCAGGCAGACCGCAGCCAAGAAGACACATTCGTCCATGGCATTAGCGTGGACGGGAATTCCAGATCCCGACCGCATCCGCGCCGGCTGGAAAGTGCAGCGTACCAGATGTGTCGTGAACGGCCGCCCAGACCGCCTCGGCAACGTCCGTTTCCTTCGTTGTTGCCTGTGGCGTGCCGAATGCCTCGAAGATGGGTGTGGCGAATGCCGCATAGTCTTCCGGAATCAGATCCATGATGTTCACGCCGGTGTTCTGCGTGAATCGCGTCGTCGGACCGTAGCCCGGCTCGACCAGCTTTGCATGGATGCCGAAATAGCCGAGCTCATGCGCCAGCGAGCCGGTAAACCCTTCGATCGCCTGCTTGCTTGCGGTGTAGGCGGCTGCCAGCGGCATGGCGGCGAGCGTGACGGTCGACGTCACGTTGACAATCGTGCCCGACCGCCGTTCCCGCATTTGCGGGATCACGGCTTGCGTCATCGCCATGACACCGAGCGTATTGGTGTTGAAGATCGAGCGTACGTGAGACATCGGCGTTGCTTCGAAAGCGCCGATGACGCCGATACCGGCATTGTTCACGAGAACATCGATCGGACCGGCCGCCTCGATTGCCGAGGCAATACTGTCGTCGTCGGTGACGTCGAGCGCCAGCAGACGCAACCGCTCCGAATGAGGCAATAGACCCGCATTTGGTTTGCGCATCGTCGCAATGACGTTCCAGCCGTTTGTCAGGAAGCGGCGTGCGGTTTCGAGGCCGTAACCCGAGGAGCAACCGGTGATCAGGATCGTTTTCATTTGAACCTCCATGTTTGTTGGATGGTTCATTGATAGTCGGATGCATCAGACTGGATATAATCAAAGATCCAAGATTGTTTACCGATCGTCCTATGTCAGTTCCCCCGCTTCGCTTCTGCTCGTGCGAACCGGCCGGGGGAACATCCCAGCCGCTTCCGAAACGCGGTGCTGAACGCGCTTGCGGACTCATAACCGATCTCGTCGGCGATCCTGTCCAGCGTCTTCGCCCCGCTCATGAGCGAGTCTTTTGCAAGTGCCATCCGCCATCGGGAAAGATATTCGATAGGCCCGCATCCCAGCACTTCGCCGAACCGCGCGGCGAATGCCGAGCGCGATGCGCCTGCGATTTTTGCGAGTCCGGCCACCGTCCAGTTGCCACCGACATCGGCATGAATGGCGCCGAGTGCCCTAGCAAGTGCCGGGTCACGCATCGCGCGGAGAAGACCCGTCCGGTCGGTGTCGTCCTCGATGCCGCGCCAACGGAGCGCCTCCACGAGTAGGACCTCAAGCAGCCGCTGGAGAAGCATTTCCTTTCCGGGTTCGTTATGGCTGCATTCTTCGGCGATCAGGTCGACCATCCGATGGAGCCGACCTGTGCGTCCCTCCGAAGCCGGAATGTGGATGATGGAAGGAAGCAGCGCCAGAAGCAAAGGCGCGTTGACCTGCTCGATTCTGAAGGATCCTCCCAGCGCGACGAAATCAGGATCGCCATCCTGGTCTCCATGGCGGACCGGCGTGCTGTGCGGGTCGCGAAGCTCACCCCGAACGCCTGGATGGCTACTGAGGGTGAACGCCGGTGTGGTTGGCAGGAGCAGGAAATCGCCTTTCACCAGGCGGATCGGCTCCTCGCCCTCGAAGGCGATCCAGCATTCCCCCTCGAGCAGGATGGTGAAGCCGGGAGCGTTATGGGCCGCGTATCGGACACCCCACCTGCCTTTTCCACTGATCGGCTTGGCCACGGCGGTGCTTGGCCGCAGGAGCGCGATGACATCGCTAAAGGGATCCAACTGGACACTCCATAACAAAAAGTGAAGATATGATCATACACTGTCCGCCTGAAATATACAGCCGCCCGAAAACGCGCCAGCCCGCGCAGGATGTTGCGCGGGCCGGTCGATCGATGTGACGACACCGGTCAAGATAGGATTAGATCTTGTATCCGGCGGATACTTCGATGTTCTCGCCGGTGATCCAGCCGAGTTGGTCCGACAGCGGCGCTGAAATGGCCTGGCCGAGATCCGATGCTCGCCCAGCCGCTTCAGCGCGGTTTCGGCGGCGATCGCCGGTATGATTTCCGGAAGGCGTGCAAAGCCGTCATTGCCGAGCCGGGTGCGGGTTGGGCCAAGCGCCACGGAGTTGACGCGAATGCCGCGCGGGGCGAATTCCTTCGCCATGTAGCGGGTCAATTGTCTGGCTTGTGGAGGGGATGGCCATGCGATAATCGGCAAACGCATCCAGCTTAAAGCGCAGCCCGCCCATCGGGCCTATCTGGAGGCGTTGGCGCGGCCAAGGCGGCGCAAATAGACGAAGATCCAGTAGAGTTATGCCGACCGCTTCTTTCGGATGCATCGTTGCTGCTCACGCGCACCCGCCACGCGTTTTCATACCTTGGCTGTTCTAGGATCTGGCAGACTAACTGGGACCGAATTCCGTGCGCGCTTGGCGCGAATGAGAAAGGCCAAAGGATGCGGGCAAACTCTAGGTTATCGGGGGCCGCATGTTTCCCACGCGGTCGAGCTAGCCACCATCGACCATGTATTGGAATGTGCTCTCGGTCCGAGGCAACAGATAAAGGTGCAGGCTATCGAGGAAATCGCACAAATACGACAAGCGGTTCGGCCGCGAAAAGCAACAAAAACAAATCTCTCGCGAGTTCCATAAGATAGATTACGCGATTTTTTTATGTAGTCGCAAAGTTAGAATGTCCTGTTTCTGCAAAGTTGGAATGTCACACTCCCCGCGTTTGACTGGCGCCTGGTCGCGGAAAACTCGATCTCCTTGAGGCCCGCGTCATAGGGCCAAACTGAACGTCACCAAAAGCGCGTCAGAGCCCTTATTCCACGCCGAAACACATCCACTACGTTGCTTGTGGACACAACTTGCCTACGCCGCAGCCGATTCATAGGTGACCCGAAAACTGCGCTTACTTCGAGGTGTTCCAGACCCGCTGTCTTGCGCCGAATCTGATGCTGGAAGCGGGAAAAAACGTCTCATCGCCCTAGCCGAATGGCATTTCGGCGAGGCGAAAGCTTCTGCGCGGCCGTCAAATCACGTGCCCGGACTGCCCGGCGCGGCTGAACCATCCGGAAACTCCGGAAGGTTGGCAGGTCTGGGACCTCCTCCTGCGCTTGACCGGACAGTTGCGCATCGCCGGCGGCATGGGCACCAGCGTCATCATCGGCTGGGACATGGGTGCTGCACTCGCCATGGCGCAGGCGCTTGGCGTCGATCCGCTCATTGCCGCCGACTGCCTGCCTGCGATCGAAGCGGTGATGGTGCGCAAGCTCAACGAACAGATGGCGGCCGAACGTGGCCGATGCGACGAGGGTCAGGGCTTGATCTTCTCGACCAATGTCACCCCCGGCAATCCATCGAAATGTGCATCACAGGTGATAAGATCGGCATTGTGTGTGCGGGCCGTGGAAAACACGATGGCATCGGCGGTTGCCAATTTGTGCGCCCGGCAAACGTCAGCCGCCGCCAGTGCAATTTCGGTGTCGAGCGGCACAATATGACAAAGCTGCGTGAAGGCGATCACCTGATCCGCCTTGTCCTCGCCAACCTCACGCACCAGCCACTTCGCAAGTTCGAGTTGCACAATGGTTGGTACCAGCCAGTCGGATTGCTCGGGCAGATGTCGGGCGACGAGTTCGCCGGTCGGTGAACCAATCAGCCATTCGATCCAAGCAGAGGTATCGACAAGATGCATCAGACGCGATCCATCCGGTCGCGGTAGTCACTGGGTGATGCACCCTTGGCGATGCCAGCCAATGCTTCCCGCTTGGGCACGGGGACCAGAAGGACACCCGTTCCCTTGGGAATGAATGCAAAGGTCAGGCCCGCCTCCCAATGCTGGGCTGCGCGGATAGCCTTGGGAATCGAAATCTGGAATTTCGACGACAGGGTCGCAGTTTCGTTCATCGTCATACTCCAACTTGATCGATAGACGAAACGTAAGACAAAACTTTTCCTTCTTCAAGGATTCTCCTAACTATGGCAGGAAAGCGCGTCTCCGTCCGGCGCATCGCCGAGGGCGGCCGGCTGAATACCGTAGCGACCATCCCGACGGTTACGGCTACCGCATCAGGAGGTTATCTTCATGGACGAGGCGAATCCGATGTCGTCGCCCATGAAGGCGAAGGGAGTTGGCGAACTCGGTCTGTGCGGGGTCGCGAACGCCATTCCTGCCCTGACGGTTGACGAACGATGCGGGGGTTTGCACGATTTGAGGAACTCGATACAGAAATCAGTTTCCAAGTTGGGAATTTTGGGCTTGTTTCCAAATTGGGAACGCGCTAAATAGGAGCAGGCGTGAACGTTATCGCTAAGTCCGCTTTGGTCAATTTCTGGAATAGCCTGCCGAAAGGCGCGCCGAGAGAAACCGCTGGAGCGGCGATGACGGAATGGTATGCCACCGCATCGAAGGCAAACTGGAGCAATTTCAGTGAGCTGAAGAAAACCTTCAACTCGGCCGACATCGTCGCCGGCAACAAAGTGATTTTTGACGTGGGTGGCAACAAGTACCGCATCGTGGGATTGGTCGCATTTCGGACGAAACGGATTTTCGTTCTGTTTGTCGGGACGCATGCCCAGTATGACGCGATTGACGTAGCAAAACTCTGATGTGAGGAAAGGCGACATGTTGAATTTGAAAGCTTTCCGAACCCTTCAGAGTGAAGACGAGTACAACGCCGCATTGAAGGAAGTTCGGCCGTATTTCGAGAACGAACCGCAGGAAGGCTCTGAAGACGCGGCTCATTTTGACGCGCTCGTTCTTCTGATCGGAGAGTATGAAGGTAAAAACTACCCAATCCCGGCGGCGAGTCCGGTGGAGGTGGTCAAGTCGGTGATGGCTGCTAACAACTACACTCGCGCGGATCTGGTAGCCGTTATCGGCTCCAAAGCGCGTGCCGCTGACCTTCTGAACGGCAAGCGGGAAATCAATCTCGAACAGATCCGAAAGCTCAGCAAGGAATGGAACATTCCAGCTGGCTCATTGATTGGTGACGTTGCCGCTTAACAGTGACGCTGTTACGTACACCGCCTTGCCTACAGCGGATCTTCCCTCCCCTTCGCTTCCTGCGCACCCAGCGACGTCGGATCGGCATATTTTCGGACGTTCGGCGACAAGCCGCCTGTGATATAGGCCGTTAGCCGCGCCAAGCGGCGGCGAGTTGCTAAGGCGGATCGGGTGACCGCGGCACGGAGTTTGCCGGCTTCAGGGCTTTGGAAGATGGCATCGGTGTGCGCAGCTGGTTCTGCGACCCCAGCGCACCATGGCAAAAAGGTGCCGTGGAAAACGCCAACAAGCGCATTCGCCGCTTCATGCCAGGCGATACCGACCTGGCAGCCATATCACAGGGTGATCTCAACCAACTCGCCCGACACCTGAATGACCAACCCCGAAGGTGCCTCGGTTACAGGACGCCGGCCGAGGTGTTTATGGCTCATTTGCAAGAAGCGGGGTGATCCCCTACCCTCAACACCGGCATGATGCACTTGGGTTAGCTTCTCCAAAAAATAGAGATGACGTCGCCCCGTTGCGCACTGAAGGACACCCCTTTGATGACTTCGAGTGGACCGAAGCGCTTCTTCAAAAGGCTCGGTTGGCCACGACATGAACGTTATCAATTCTGGCAACGATCAGGGCATCATGCCTGTTCGGTTGAGGGCGCCCGATGAGATAGCCTTGCACCTCAGTGCAACCTTCCTGCCTGACGCAGTCGAAATGTGCCTCGGTCTCCACGCCTTCGGCCACCGTAATGACACCGAGACGCTTACCGAGATCGGCAATGCAGCGCACGACCGCCGCGCAGTCCGACCGTTCAACCGCATCCTTAACGAAGGACCCGTCGATCTTGATCTTGTCGAAGGGGAAGACGCGCAGATGGGCGAGTGACGAATAGCCCGTTCCGAAATCATCGAGCGCAACACGCACGCCCATGTCCCGCAGCCGGCGCAGGTCGCCCACCACATCAGATTCACCGTCGAGCAACGCGGTTTCCGTGACCTCGACCTCCAGCCGTTCGGCCGGCAGACCCGAGCCGACGAGGGCGGCAAGCACCATTGGCGCGAGCGTGCCCTTGCCGAGTTGCACTGCCGAGACATTGACCGCGACGCGGGCGCCGTCCGTCCATCCGGCCGCGTCCCGGCAGGCATGGTCGAGCACGAATTCGCCGAGCTGGTCAATCAGGCCGCTCTGCTCCGCAATGGGAATGAATTCGGCAGGCGAAACCCAGCCCTTGCGCGGATGGTGCCAGCGTATCAGCGCTTCGCGCGCCGTGACCTTGCCGCTGCGCACGTCCACGATGGGCTGGTAGAAGACGAACAGCCTGTCCTTATCCTGAAGCGCTCGGCGCAGGCTCGCCTCCAGCCGCACCCGGTCCTGAAGGCGAGCCTCCATGTCCGGCGAATACATCCGGAACGTCCCCTTGCCGGCCGCCTTGGCGGCATAGAGGGCCATGTCGGCATGCGCCAGCAGCTCTTCGCCGATGGCGCCGTGCAACGGGGCGAGCGCGATGCCGACGGAGGCTCCGATCTGGACCTGTCGTCCGGTGTCCAGGGAGCAAGGGGCCGCCAGAAGCTCGATCAGTGTGGCCGCGAGCCGCTCCACGCCGTCCGGCGTGTCGCCTGAAACCAGCACAGCAAATTCGTCGCCGCCGAGCCGGCCGATGACCACGTCCAGCGCAGCACACGCCTGCCGCAGGCGCCCAGCCACCTCCTTGAGAAGTGCGTCCCCCGCCCGGTGCCCCTTGGTGTCGTTGACGACCTTGAAACCGTCGAGATCGATGAACAGCAGGGATGCGCAACGCACCGGCGACGCGAGCACGGCGTCCAGCCTTTCATGAAAGGCGGCGCGGTTGGCAAGGCCGGTCAGCGTATCGTAGTGGGCGAGCTGGCGGATGCGGCGTTCCGCCTCCATCTCCTTTGTCACGATCGCCCATGTGAGCATGGGGCCGAGATAGCCGCCGTCGCTGGCGGTGACTGCCGAGACCTTGAGATCGAGCGTCTCCGGCCCCACGCGGATGCGCGCATTGTGCGGCAGGTTGCGAGGATCGGCAAGAAGATTGCGCTGGTGCTGCGGATGCTTATGAAAAACGTCGATCGAGGTGCCGAGCAGCTCGTCGGCGTTGATTGGCAGCAGGTGCTCAATGCTGCGGATGAGGAGCTTCGACGTCTCGTTAGCGTAGTTGACCCGGAGCGTGCCGGGCTCGACGGTCATGACGGCGACCGGCATGTCGTCGATCATCCGCAGCAGCTGGCTCTGCTCGTCCTGCTTGCGGCGGGTCTCGGTCTGGGCATTCACCATGGCGGTGAAATCGCGGTGGTTCACCAGGAGGATGATCAGCATGCCGATGGAGACGAGCACGATGTTGATCGCCGTGGCGAGAAAGGTCGGCTGGCCCGACATGCCGAAGAAGGCGACGAAGGCGCCGTTGACGATTACCGTCACGATCAGCGCAGCCGAACGCAGGTGCAGCAGGCAGAAGATGCAGGTGATGACGGTGATCGCCATGTAGAAGGCGACGTGCGACTGGGTATAGGCGTTTCCGTAGGGAAACAGCAGAAACGACCAGAGCGTGAAGGCGGACGCGATCACAATGGCGAGGCGGTTGGTACGCGCAAGCGCGCGCTGTGCCCGCTCCGGCGTCGGATCGACGCTGCGCAGCCGCCACCAGTAGAGGATGCGCACGAGGCACAGCACCGTAAAGGCCGCCGGCACGGCGATCGTCAGCCAGAGCGGGGCGAAGGATATGTGCGTGGCAGCCAGCGCCCATGTGCTGGACAGGAGAATGCAATACATGATCGGCAGCTGCCAGGAGAAGGCGCGATACTGCGCCTTGAGCAACTCCGGATTGTCGGCCGACACAGATAGGAAAGTGGAAATGCGGTATGCCAGTTGCTTCATGAAACAGCTTTTCTTGTGTTCCGCACGGGAGGGCGTGCCACTTTCAGGGCAGCCGCCCCCGATACGTTCGCCCTATCCCGCCAGTCTGCGCGACTGGAACGATGCCACATGCGTCTCGGACTGTGCCTCTACCGGGCGGTGCCGGCCGGCGTCGCCGACGCGGAACTGTCCGAGCAGGTTGAAGAGGGCTTCAGCCTCCCGGGCGAGGCTGTGGCTGGCCGCGGTCGACTCCTCCACCATGGCCGCGTTCTGCTGTGTGCCCTGGTCCAGCGTGTTGACGGCCTGGTTGATCTCGCCGAGGCCCGTCGCCTGCTCCTTTGCCGCCTCGACGATGGCAGAGACATTGCCGTTGATGTCCTGCACCTGCCGGACGATCCGCTCCAGCGCCTCGCCGGTCTGGCCGACCAGTGTCACGCCGCTCTTGACCTGTTCACCGGAGGTGTTGATGAGCGCCTTGATCTCCTTGGCGGCATTGGCGGAGCGCTGTGCAAGTTCGCGCACTTCCTGAGCCACGACGGCAAAGCCCTTGCCCGCATCCCCGGCCCGGGCCGCCTCGACCCCGGCGTTCAGCGCCAGGAGGTTGGTCTGGAAGGCGATGTCATCGATTACCCCGATGATGTTCGAGATCTCCCGCGAAGAGCTTTCGATCTCGCCCATTGCCGCAATCGCCATGCGAACCACCTCGCCCGACTTCTCCGCATTCTCGCGGGTACTCGCAACGAGCTTTCCAGCCTCGTCGGCGCGACGGCTGGAATCGGCCACCGTGGTCGTGATCTCCTCGAGGGCCGCCGCCGTTTCCTCGACCGAGGCGGCCTGCTGCTCGGTGCGCTTCGACAGATCGTCGGCGGCTGAGCGTATCTGGTTCGAACCGGCGGCGATCGCCTGGGCGTTCTCGCCGACCGCGCTCATGGCCTCTCGCAGCCGCTCGCACGCGCTGTTGAAATCGCTCCGCAGCTGCTCGAGGGTCGGAATGAAGGGCGTCGGCAGGTGCAGCGTCAGGTCACCTTGGGCAAGCCGCGTCAGCGCGCTGGCCAGCGTCTCGACGTTCTCGACGCGGCCGGTCACGTCGGTGGCGAATTTCACCACCTTGAAGACCTTGCCGTTCATGTCGAAGATCGGGTTGTAGGAGGCCTGGATGTAGATGCGGCGGCCGCCCTTGCCAATGCGCATGAACTCCTCGGCGACGAACTCGCCCGCCTTGAGCCTGTCCCAGAACTGCTTGTATTGCGGGCTCTGGCAATAGGTGGGGTCGCAGAACATGGAATGATGCCGGCCCTCGACGTCGGACAACTGGTAGCCGAGAGCGGAGAGGAAGTTCTGGTTGGCGGTGAGAATATCGCCCGCCGGCGTGAACTCGATGACGGCCTGCGCGCGCGATAGGGCCTCCAGCTTTCCGGCATCTTCAGCATTCTTCAGCTTCTGCGCGGTGATGTCGGTGGCGAATTTAACGACCTTGTAGGGCTTGCCACGTCGGAACACCGGATTGTACGACGCCTCAATCCAGATTTCCTTACCGCCCTTGCCGATGCGTTTGTACTGACGCTGGTCGAACTCGCCGCGCGCCAGCTTGGCCCAGAAGGCACGGTAGTCCTCGGAGGCGGCTTCCACTGGATCGACGAAGAGTCGATGATGCTGGCCGACGATCTCCGGAAGGGCGTAACCGAGCGCCCGACAAAAATTCTCGTTCGCCTTCAATATCTTGCCCGTCAGGTCGAACTCGATGATGGCTTGCGAACGCTGCATCGCGTCAAGGATAGCGCTTGCATCAGATGCAAGGCCGAAAGAAAGGGCTAACATGATTTCTCCTCGGCAGTTGACTGGTTGATGGCTTTGCAACAGATGGCTTCCCCGGCCTTCCGGCAAGACGATCCAATCCAACGATTGGGTGAGTTCTCAGAACGGAGCGCGGATTTCGTGGCTATGAATGTACAGACGAAAGCCGGTTGCGGCGCTCATCGTCGCTGCGAAGTGAGGCAGGCTCAGCCGTCGCAATGACAGCGTGAAGCCGCGCGAGATTGGCAAGGACGCCGGCCAGCATCTGCTTGGCCTCCGCCGTCCGTGCGGCAAGATGCCAGATTCGTTCAGCCTCGTCGCAGCCGATTGCGGTAGGCGCCCGCGGCGACGCGGATGGAGATAAAGGCTTTAACTGCATGAGATACCTCGGTGGCTCGCTCAGAAATCACGTTTAAGCCCCGAATCCGTCGTCATGCCGGAAGTGATACGATCGCATCCATTCGGATGATCTAAAGTAGCAAGTATCCCTTGATGGTCATGAAACAAAACGCACCGTCCCGCTCGCGTTGCATGCAGAAACTGCGCGCTTTTTGCCTAAAACATTAAGATTGTCCGCAAAAATTGCATAAGATTGTATAAATCGCTTATTGCCGGCCGCTGGTCAGGGCGTGTTGCTCAATTGCAGCGTGAGGCCCATTTCCGTAGACGAACCCGTCAATTCCAGGCCGCAGCGCGTCAGCGCTGCGACGATGGCCGATATCGTTGCATCCTTCATGTGCTCGCCGGTGGTCTCGTAACGCCGGATCGTCGCGGTAGAGACGCCCGCTTCCACTGCCAATTGCTCGGCCGACCAGCCGAGAAAAGCACGCGCAGCGCGCAACTGCTGGGGCCGAAGCATTGCACCATTCTGCCTGCTCAAGCCTTTGCGGTGCCCTCCTTCCGTGACTACGCCGATCCACTCGATCGGCGTGCCATTTTCCCGGCGAACCGGCGCGGTACGCGCCAGAACCTCGCGATACCGACCGTCAGCATGAAGCAGGCGATACGAGACCTCTCGGGCAAGCCCGTCACGATTGCATGCCTCGCGCACCGCTTCTACCTTTCCGCGGTCATCAGGATGGATCGCCTCCAGCCATTCCTCGTCGGATTGAGCCTGATCGCGGCCGGTAAGCTGCTCCCAGCCGCGTAGGTCGCCCACAACGCCGTTCAGGTCGCGCGCCCAGAAGGCACCGCCCATCATCTCGATGAAGGCATTCAATCGCGCACGCTCCCGGTAGAGCGCGGCCTTCGCCTCCCGCTCGACGCCGCCGTCCTGGATGAGACCGACGACCTGGTTGGGCGATGCAGGCTCCTCGACTGAAATCCGTATCCAGCGCGGCGGGCGCTGGAGGTCGACCAGCCGGACATCCCGGGAGATCGATACGCCCATGGCAGCAAGCGGGCAGATGGAGCGAAAATCCTCCCGGTCCTCGGCGTGAAGCAGGGTGGTCCATTTCTGCAGGTTGAACGCCTCGCCCGGCGGCAAGCGTAACAGCCGGAAGAACCCGTCCGTGCCGCGCACTTCACCCGTCGTCAAATCCGCATTCCAGAACCCGATGTCCAGAAAGCGCTCTGCGAGGTCCAGATAATTGCGGGAGGAGACAAAATTAGGTTGCTTCTGCGACATGCATTCCGGGTCCGTTCGAGCGGCACGAACGGTATGGACGCCTGCACGACTTGCCCCATGACGTCCCCACCGCTAACGCCGAAATACCGCCGTAGCATCCGATACGACCTAGCACCATCGGGTATACACCCGAGGCAAGTGTCATTCCCTGACAGGCGTCAGAAAATCCGGAAGGGAGAGATTACGGCTCTATGAGCCTGTTACGGACCGCGAACAGCGTCAACTCTACGGCCGTGTGTAAACCGAGCTTACGCATCGCCGCCGTACGGTGCGTATCGACGGTCTTCAAACTGACATTCAGTTGCGCGGCAATGCTCTTGTTCGTCTCGCCCAGCGCAACGCGGCGAACGACCTCGATCTCGCGGGGCGTCAGTATGGAGACGGCGTTCTGCAAAAGAGCCTGGCGCGGCACGTCCGGCGAAATATGAACACCCCCCACCGCAACCGTATCCATCGCGGCGAGCAGGGCGGTATCGTCCTCCGTCTTCAGCACATAACCGCGGGCACCCGCGTCGAGAAGCACCTGTACGATCCGCTCGTCGGCGTGCATGGTATAGATCACGATGCCGATCCCCGGCATCTCCCCGCAAAGCCGGCGCGCGACCTCCAGCCCGTTCATCCCGGGCAGGGAATAGTCGAGGATGGCGAGGTGGGGTCGCAGGGCCAAGCCAAGGTGTAGCGCAGCCTGACCGCTCTCGGCCTCTGCGCAGACGCGCCAATGCGGGCGCGCGGCCAGCATCGCCCGGATACCTGCCCTGATGAGAGGATGGTCATCCGCGACAAGCACGTCCAGCTCCGCCCCTCCGGCCCTCATGTTCCCTTGCTCCCCTCCCCGCGCGGAAGGCGGAGCCGGACGGTCGTGCCTGCGCCCGGACGGCTAGCGATATCGGCGCGCCCGCCGCACTGCCGGACGAATTCCAGCGTCTGGCTCAATCCCATGCCGTGCCCTTCCCCCATCCCCTTCATCGTGAAGAACGGATCGAATGCCTGGCGGCGGGCCGCCTCGCTCATGCCGATCCCGTCATCCGTCACAGTGACATCCACCCAGCTCAAGGCACCTGACGGGTCCATGTCCTCGGCCGACTGCACATCGATCGTGATTGTGCCGCCCGACGGCATCGCATCGCGAGCATTCAACACCAGATTGACGATCGCCGCCTGAAACTGCGCCTTGTCGAGGCGGCAGGACAAGGCCTCGCCTGATGGCTTGGCGACGACGTCGATCCCCGGCCCCGCCGCCTGCCTCGCGATCGGCAGAATTTCCCGGACGAGCGCATCGGGATCGGCAACATCCGGACGGAATTCCGTACTGCGTGCGTAGGTCAACAACCGGCTGACCAAAGCTCGCCCGGCATTGAGCGAGGTATCCACCTCATCGAGCAGCTTCACCGCCTCCTGCCGGTCATTGACCAGCGGACGCAAGACGACGGTGGCGGAGCGGATGACCCGCATCAGGTTTCCGCAATCGTGCGCGATGCCGCCGGCGAAGCGGCCGACGGCTTCCAAGCGCTGGGTCGCCTCCAATCGTCGCCGCGCCGCCTCTTCGCGCCGACGGCCTCGGCGCGACAGCACCTCGAGGCCGGCAAGCAGGCTGAGCAGGATGGTCGCGCCGATGAAGCCGACCGTGGCATGTCCGCGCCATGGCTGCATGACATCGGCCTCGTTGAGCGTCACCAGCACGATTACCGGTGCGATGTCGAGCTTCTGGTATCCGACGATCCGGGATATGCCGTCGATGGGGCTCGTTAGCCAGGCGACGCCAGGATCGCGCATGCCAAGCAGACTGTGGAATGGCTCCATGTCGGCGAAAGACTTACCGATCATCTCCTCCCTTGCGGGCGAACGGGCAAGAAGAGTGCCCGGGGACAGGAACAGCGAGATCGTTCCGCCGCCCACCCAGAGTTGTCGATAGAAGCTTTCGAAATAAAGCGGTTCAATCGCCGCCACGACGATGCCGCCGAAACTGCCATCCGCCGTCGCGATACGCCGGCTCAGGCTGATGAACCAGACGCCGCGCGACCGGCTCTTCAGCGGCCGGCCGATATGTAGTCCCAGCGAAGGGTTATTCTCGTGGGCCTTGAAATAGTCTCGGTCGGCGAGGCTGACCCGCGGCGTGCTCGGAAAATCCGTGTCGTGGGCAATGAAGCCGTCCCGGCCGATCACGAAGAGCGCGCGAACGAAGGGCATGGCCGCCAGCCTCTTGTGCAGGCGCGCCCGGAAGGCCGGATCGTTGTCACGCATGGCCGGGACGTCGGCCAGCTCGCCGGCAATATCCTGCAAGTTGACGTCGACGGACTGGAATGTGCGCGCCACCTGCTCGGACATGACATGGATGAGGTTCGAGACGTTGCGCTCTGCGCCCTCGCGCGCCGCTGCATGACTGCGCCACAGTTCATAGGAAAGCAGGAGAACGGTGCAGAGACCGAGAACGAGTGTGGGAAGCGAGTGGAGGAGCTGCCAGACAAAACTGTGGAGACTGATGGGGGAGCCGGCAAAATCACCTCGCAAATTCGGTTCCTCTTCAGATTCTCAGAATACCACCGGCTGCGACGCGCATCGGGCCGAACGCGCGCCAGTAAGCGCGCTTATCGTAGCCCACCGCGAGCCCCCGCGCTTTTGGCAGGTGCCACAACCAGACGTCCAATGGCGATACAAGCAGCAGAAAGATTACCCCCGAATTCACCAACCTATCAGTCACTATAGTGACTGGTAAAGCCGATGGTTTCCTTATCGCTATGCGCCCCATGCGTATGGCACAGATTCTTGGGGAGAACGTTCGGAGAAACCGCCTGGAGCGCGGCATGACCTTGGAGTCACTGGCAGCGGAAGCCGGCGTTGCCTATTCCTACATGGGTGGGATTGAGCGTGGACAGAAAAATCCGACGCTCACCGTGATCGAGCGTATCGCAGCGGCGCGGAGCACGGACCCCGTCCTGCTCCTGTCAGATCCCCAACAGAAGCACGACGGCCCAAACGGGACCTAGCCTCGATGCTTCGCCAATCGCAACGAAAGTAACCATCGGCTGTCCATTGCATATTGCGCCTGGATCGACCGCAGTGAGAGCCGATGAGACACGGCTTCACTATGGAGATCTTGGCATGTCCCGATGCTATACGCAGCTTGCTCGCGCCGACCGACGACGCCTACATCAACTGGTGGCGGCAAATGTTCCCGTCAACGGGATGGCCCGTCAGCTCGGACGCCATCGTTCGACCATCTATCGCGAGATCAAGCGCAACACGTTTAGGGATCGCGAACTGCCAGATTACGACGGCTACGACAGCACGGTTGCCGATGACATTGCCAAGGAACGACACTGGCGTTTGCGAAAGCTGCGGCGTCATCCGCATTTGCGTCGTATGATTATCGAGAAGCTGGAGGCCTACTGGTCACCGGAGCAGATTGCCGGCCGACTTCTGGCTGATGGGATCAGCCTGGTCCGGATCTGCAAGAAACGATTTACCGTTTCATCTATGGCAAGGAGGCTTACGGGCTTGGCCTTTACCGCTACCTGCCCGAGGCACGCCGCAAACGCCGTCCGCGTGGATCGAAGAAGCCGCGTAACAGCGTATTTCCAGCCGGTAACAGGATATCGCAACGCCCTGATTTTATCGGTGATCGATCCCAGTTCGGCCATTGGGAAGGCGATCTGTTGATCTTCGAGCGTGAGCGCGACATCAGGCCGTTTTGCACCGGACGCAATAGCTGGCTGTTCAGCGATACGCCTGCCGGTGCCAAAGCCAGCGCCGTCGTTTACAGCCTCATGCTGACCTGCCGTGCCTGCGGTATCGATCCATACGTCTGGCTGCGCTTCGTTCTCACCGAACTGCCGCAGCGCCCGGCTGAGGACGACATTACCGACTTGCTACCCTTCAACTTCGCCAAGGCTCAGGCCGCACCATGATGCGACGGTAGCATCGCGCTTGTGTCCATAACCTCCATGATGGACACAAGCCTAATCAAACCTCATCCAGGTGCAGGAACTGAAAATCGCGCTTACGATCAACGACCCGTTCTTCAGGTGCATGTCGCCATTGCCGTGATGGCTGCCAGAGCCAACCGGCGGGCGAACTCAAGAGAAGCGATGGACGACACGGCAACGTTCAAGGCTGCGGCGATATCATGATAGGCGGCACCCTCGTATTTCCGCGAAGGATATGCGTTGCGAGCGACCAGATATTCATACTGCGCGCAGGCCGAACGGGTCTTCAGATTGCCAGTATTTCCGCTGCGCGCTGGAGAGGAACATCAAGAATGATGTCTGAGTAGTCGACGCGGGGAGCCTGCGTTTTGCCTGCCCCCTTCTCGAAACGCACCAGACCGAACCTCTCCATTGTGCGTAATGTGCGCGATAGATTGGATGGTGCCCGACCGGTCTTTTCAGCCAGTTCGTTCATTGAGCCAGGCTTTGTGGCCGCGATCAACGCAAGAAGCTCCCTATTGCGATCCGAAAGCACTTTCGCAAAGCTCTCCATGGAGGTGAACCACACCTTGGGATCATCGGCCGCGGGCTTGAGTTGGCCGCGCGCAATGGCCATCGTGCGCTTCTTGTAATCCTCGTAAGAGGCAATACCTACCTTGAGTGCGGTCATGGTGTGACTCCTTCCTCTTTCAGGACGGAATCCACCTGTGCCCAGAAATCTCCAAGCAAGGTGGCTGCGTCCTTGTAATCATACGGGCGGATCGTCTTGAACCGGTGCTTATGGTCGTTGACGATGCGCTTCTTGCCAGCCGGCCCCGACTGGGTAGGCACGGGATGGGCATTATCGAATCCAACAATGCGGTCGCCCGACTTGTCGTGCAGCGTGAGGCTGTAATTCAGGCCGTGTGGTTTACGTTCGTCGGCTTTTACGCGCTTTACGACGAACTTGACCTTGTAATGCCCGCTTGCATCGACAAAGAATGTCTCTCCGTCCAAACCCAAAAGAGCATCGAGCCCTTCGTCGCGTTCTAAATTCATATTATCTATGTTATCACACACTGATAACAAGAGGCAACGACTTTCGGAAGCGGGTATCGCCCGTTAAACGGGAGCGGCCTGCAAAGGCCACTCCCGTCACGCATCAGGCGTTGATATGGCTCAGTCGTGTGCTTCCGACGCGTAAGCGGACAACGTCTGCTTGGCTTCGAAATGCAGGTCGCGCTCGATCTTGAGACCAAAAAGACCGCTGACACTTGTCAGCTCTCCGATACTGACCGAACCTGTTGGTTTCCACGCGGGACTGAGCCGGCGGGGGTGCGGATACAAAGTTGGAGACTTGGCGTCGATACACACGGATGTGGACTTACGACCCTGCCGACAGAACCGACCTTTGGTGCGTTTCCATCCCATCCCAACGCGCGCCTGCGACCGGCGCTGGACTATATGGCCGCCCATATCGATCAGCCTCTCGCCTTGCCGGAAATTGCAGCCGCCGCGGGCTTGACCCGAAGCCGCTGCCGATCGTCATGCTACTTCTGGCCTAACTGAGCATCTGAATGGTGAGAAAATTCGAGCAAAGGGCGGCGGTCATCTCCCCGGCGGCTGGCATCGGTGGCGACTACGCTAGCGAGTCATATTGCATTTTCCGCGATAAGAGCGGATTTTCGAGAATGATTCAGTTGCGGCATCATATTGAGTTTTCCGCGTTAAGAGCGGACCGGAGGACTTGCGGCGCAACATGTCATGGAAGCTCTCAACGACATCCCTGGCGTCCACAAGGTCCGGCAGCCTCTCTTCGATGGCGGCAACCGTCATCGTTTGAGCCTTGGTCAGGTTGTTGCGCTCGAGGGTCATCAGGCGAACGACGGTTCGCGCGGCGGGAGCATGACCAAGTCCGCTCTCAGCCTTTTCTGCCCGCCTTCGTCTTGTTGCCCATTCGGTGACAACACGCAGGCCTCCGCCAAAACCGGCCAGTCGAAGCTGACGCCACAGTTCGGCTCCATTACGCAATCCGGCATCCCATTGCGCTTCAAGCCAAGGCAGGTGCGGTTCGAGAGAGGTTTGCCGAACCCGGAAGATGTCAGTCCGCTGACCACGAACGACGCTGTGGACCAGCTTTCGACTATGCCCGGTTCGGCGCACGATCTCCTTGATGGACAAACCCTCACTGACGAACCCGCGGATAACGGCGTTTGCCTCTTCGCGCCGCAGATATCCCTCGTATTGCAGCCGCTCAGCGGCGATCAGCAGTTTTGGATTTACCGTGGCAGTGCCGATTGCCATCCGGACCTGTCGCATTGATTTACGAACGGCGTCGAGAAAGGCGTGGCTGGCGTTTTCCATCAGATGCCAACGGTCGGCAACCTGACCGGCGTGTGGCAACGCTCGTGCGACGGCCTGCGCATATCCACCGCCACGGTCTCGTGCGACGATCTCGATCTGGTGTCGCGAATGTCTTCCTTCAGATCGCGATTGTGCATCTCCATCGGCTTAGGCTCCCATGGCAGAAAGGGTTCTGCGCGCGGCGCGCAGCGCCGAGTCGAGGTTCGACAGTGGTTCGTCGAAAAAAAAGGTCGACGGCTCGCGCACGATCGCCCGGCCGATGGCCACGCGCTGGCGCTGACCGCCGGAAAGCTGTCTCGGCCGGCGTTCCAGGTAGTTGGTGAGGTCGAGGACATCCCATTCTGAAACATCGCAAAGGTCGCAAAACCGGCCATTCGGCAAAAAATCGCCAGAAGCTCGGCGCAGTAAATCAGCGAGTGTTCCCTGCAAAACCAGCCCGGCTTCACCCCAGCCGCCTGCCCTCACCGTCGAAGAGGTGCAGCTTGTCGCGCGGCAGGTCGAGACGGACGGTCGCGCCGGGATTCAGCATGGCGCGGTTGAGCGTGAAGACCTTGAGCGGCACGTCATGCACCGTGACATGCATGATGATGCCGAAGCCGGTCGGCTCGATGAGATCGACCCTCCCCTCCAGCGCGCCGCCTTCCGTGATGACGACATGCTCCGGACGGATGCCGAGGGTTGCCGGTTCACCCGATTCTATGCCGCCGACCCTGCGCGCCGGCAGGGTCACGTCGTTTTCGAGCTTCAGGTCCGCGTGGTCGCCGGACACGAGGTAGCGCCCCTCGAAGAAATTCATGCCCGGCGAACCGATGAAGCCGGCAACGAAGAGGTTGGCGGGCCGGTCGTAGAGATCGAGCGGCGTGCCGACCTGCTGGACCACCCCGCCATGCATGGCGACGATGCGGTCGGCGAGCGTCATGGCCTCGATCTGGTCATGCGTCACGTAAATGGAGGTGGCGTGAAGATCGCCGTGCAACTTCTTGATTTCGGCGCGCATTTGTTCACGCAGGCGCGCATCGAGGTTCGATAGCGGCTCATCGAAGAGAAAGGCCTTCGGCTGGCGCACGATGGCGCGGCCCATGGCGACGCGCTGGCGCTGGCCGCCGGAAAGGGCGCGCGGGCGGCGCTCCAGGAGCGGATCGAGCCCGAGCTTGGCGGCCGCGCCGCTGACGGCGCTGGCGATCTTCTCCTTGGTGGAGCGGCGAAGGCGCAGGCTGTAGCTCATGTTGTCGGCAACGCTCATATGCGGATAGAGCGCATAGGACTGGAACACCATGGCGATGTCGCGGTCCTTCGGGGCAAGATCGTTGACGCGCTTGCCATCGATGCGGATGTCGCCGGCTGTGACCTCCTCAAGGCCGGCGATCATGCGCAGCAGCGTCGATTTTCCGCAGCCGGAGGGGCCGACCAGCACGATGAACTCACCGTCCCTGATGGCAAGGTCGACGCCGTGCAGCACGGGAAAGGCGCCGAAGCTCTTGCGAATGCCCTCAATATCGATGGAAGCCATGGAAGGTCCTTTCAGCCTTTGACCGCACCGGCCGTCAGGCCCTGCACGAGATAGCGCTGGATGAGCAGGAAGAAGAGGCAGGCCGGGATGAGCGCGAGAATGCCCGCCGCCATCATCTGCCCGAAATCGACAGAGAATTTCGAGACGAAGGTAAGAAGCCCGACCGGGAAGGTTGCCGCGTCGTTGCCGGAGATCAGCATCAGCGCGAAGAGCAGTTCGCTCCATGCGGCGGTGAAGACGAAGCCGAGGGTCGCGGCGATGCCGGGCAGCGTCAGCGGCAGGATGATCTGGCGGAAGGCGATGAACTGCGTCGCCCCGTCGATCATCGCCGCCTCCTCCAGGTCCTTCGGGATGCCGTCGAAGAAGGACTGCATGAGGAAGGTCGCGAACGGCACGTTGAAGGCGGTGTAGACGATGACGAGGCCTGTCAGACTGTTGGTGAGGCCGAGCGGCGAGAGCATCTTGAAGATCGGTGCGACCAGCATGACGAGCGGGAACATCTGCGTGATCAGCATCAGCGCGACGATCCAGTATTTCGCCCGGAAGCGGAAGCGCGACAGCGCATAGCCGGCGAGCGAGGCGAGGATCGTCACCGTCACCGCCGTGGAGCCCGCGACGATCAGGCTGTTCTTGAAGAAGGTCGGGAAGGCGCTGTGGGCGATGACGAAGGTATAATGCTCCAGCGTCGCGCGCGATGGCCACATGCGCACGCCCTCGCTGTAGAGCAGGTCGTTCGGCGTCACCGAGACCTTGAGCAGCCAGAAGAGCGGAAAGAGCGCGAAGACGATATAGGCGAGGATTGCAAGCCGGTGCGCGACGGTGAAGGCGAGTTGTCGGGTTCGCATGGCGTCAGTCCTTGTTGAGCAGCGTCTGGCGCAGAAGTACGATCAGCAGCGAATAAACGAGAAGCAGGACGAGCAGGACGAGCGCGATGGCCGAGGCATAGCCGAAATCCAGCCGTTTGAAGGCTTGGGTGAAGATATAGCTCGCGACGATCTGTGTGCGGTCCGCCGGCCCGCCATTCGTCATGACGACGATGAGGTCGGCGAAGTTGGAGATCCAGACGGTGCGCAGGAGGATGGTGATGGCAATGGTCGGCGCGAGGAACGGCAGCGTGATCGAGACGAAGCGCTGGACCGGCCCGGCCCCGTCGATGCTTGCGGCCTCGTAGAGATCGCGCGGGATCGCCTGCAGCGCGGCAAGCAGGGTGATCGCGAAAAAGGGAATGCCCCACCAAACATTGGCGATGATCGGCCCCCACATGGCAAGCTGCGGATCGGACAGGATGTTGTTGGGCGCGTCGAGAATGCCGAAGGCATACATCCAGTGCGGCAGCGGGCCGATCACCGGATTGAAGAGCCAGGCCCAGTTGAGGCCGGCAAGGAAGCTCGGTACGGCCCATGGCAGGAAGCAGAGCGCCTGCGCCAGCCCGCGTCCGGCAAAGGGCTTGTCCAGCAGCAGCGCGAGGATCAGCCCGAAGACGAATTGCAGGAAAACCGAGGCGCCCGTCCACCAGAGCGTGTTGCGCAGGGCCCGGAAGAAGGCCTGGTCCTGCCCCAGCGCCCGGAAATGATCGAGCCCGATGAAGCCGCCGGAAAAGGGATTGAGGAGCTGGATATCGCGGAACGCGTAGGAAATACCGAGCACCAGCGGCACCAACATCACGGCGACGATCAGGATCAGCGCCGGCGCGCTGTAGAGATAGGGCTCCGCAGCATCGGCGAACCTCTTTCTGAACGGCTTTGTGGCCGGGGGATGGGCAGCATAGGTCATCGTCTCGCTTCCGTCAGGCTTGCGGGGCGTTTCGTGGAAGAAGCCGGACGGAGCCTCGTTCTCCGTCCGGCGGCTCCGGCGCTATTGCTTCGCCAGGAACTTCTGCTGCGCCTTGGTCAGGTAGTCCGCCCACTGGTTGGCGAGGTCTTCCGGCGTGATGTCGCCGAGAAGGGCCTCCTGCGAGGTCTTGATCACCAGCGAATCCTTGAAGAAGGCGAATTCCTCCAGATGCGTCGGCATCACTGTCGGCACGGCATCCTTGTCCTCGAGCTCGGCAAACCAGCCCTTGAACTGCTCACTCGCATAGAACGGATCCTTCTCAGCCGACTTGTGCACCGGCAGCGCGCCCGTGCGCTTGTTCCACTCGATATTGCCTTCCGGCCCTTCGAGCGTCTCGATCAGCTTCCAGGACAGGTCCTTGTTGGCGCTGGAGGCGAACATCGACCAGCCCGCGAAGCCAATGGTCGGGAAGGTTTTGCCGTCCGGGCCCTTCGGCATGGTCATGATGCCGTAGTCTTCCGCCTTCATGCGCTCGGCGATGGCGATCAGCGCATCCGGGTCCTGGTCGAGGAAGGCGCAGGTGCCGGAATAGAAGCCCGCGACGATCTCGTTGAAGCCCCAGTTGACGCTGTCCTTCGGCGCATAGCCGTTCTTGTAGAGGTCGATCAGGAAGGTGAGGCCCTTGACCCAGCCCGGGCTGTTGAAGGTGGAGGTGCCGTCATCGTTGAAGAATTTATTGTCGCCCGCCATGGACGCGCCGAACATCACCCAGCCGTTGAGGCCGCCCGGCCCACCGCGCAGGCAATAGCCGTACTTGCCGGGCAGCGCGGAGACCTTCTTGGAGGCTTCCGCGAATTCATCGAGCGTCTTCGGCGGCTCAGAAACGCCGGCCTCGGCCAGCAGCTTCTTGTTGTAGAACATGGCGCGAAGATAGAAGCCGTAGGGCAGCATATAAGCCGTGTTCTTGATGTCGCGGCCGAGCTCAAGCGCGCGCGCCGTCAGGCCCGGCGTGTACTCCCACTTTTCGAGATAGGGCTCGAGGCTTTCGAGCATGCCGTTATTGGCATAGAGCGACAGCCAGGTATCGGGCATTTCCATGACGTCCGGCGTCTCGCCGGCTGAGACCATGGTGGCGAATTTCTGGAACGCCTCGCCCCAGGGCAGCGAGATGATCTCGACCTTGGTGCCGGGATTGGCCGCCTCGAACTTGCCGACGACGGATTTTAGCGTTTCCGTGCGCTCGGGGCTGGTGATCACCTCGACGAGCTTCAGCGTGGTATCGGCAAGCGCGCTCGAGGCCATCAGCGTGGTGAGAAGCGCCGCAGTCAGAAGTCTTTTCATGGTCGTTCCCTCTTTTCGTTTTGATCGTTCGTTCGACGTCAGTTTTCGGTCGCGGCCTCCATCGCCGCTTCCAGATCCCTCCACAGGGCCTCGGTTCCCTCCAGGCCGACATGGAGACGCACGGACCGCGCATCGATGCCAAAGGCATGCGCGGAATTCGGTTGGGCCTTCTGCTGCAGGACCACCTCGCCCGGCACGATCAGGCTCTCGTGTCCCCCCCAGGAGACGCCGAGCTTGAAAAGGGTGAGGTGATCGGCGAAGGCGCGGATGTCGATGCCCTCGCGGAAGGTGAAGGAGAAAAGGCCGGACGTGCCGGTGAGCCCCGGCGGCAGGCGGTTGGCGAGCGCCGGATGAAAGACCGTGTCGACGATATCGAGCGCCTGCAGGCGCCCGGCGATGTCGAGCGCCGAGGCCTCATGCGCCTTCATGCGGATCGGCAGGGTGCGCAGGCCCCGGACCAGAAGCCAGGCATCGAAGGGCGAGAGCTTGCCGCCGAGATAGGGATAGGCTTCCGCGCGGATGCGGCCGACCAGTTCTTTCGAGCCGGTGACGACGCCCGCGACGACGTCGCTGTGGCCGCCAAGATATTTCGAGGCGGAATGCAACACGAGATCGACGCCGAGCGTCAGCGGCCGCTGGAAGACAGGGCTCGCCCAACTGTTGTCGATGACGCTGACAGCGCCGTGGCGCTTGGCGAGCGCGGCAAGCGCGCCGACGTCGTGCGTCTCCATGACCCAGCTCGTCGGGCTTTCGAGATAGAGGAGCTTTGCGCCCGGCAAGGCCTTGGCGACGGCCTCCTCGTCGCGCCCGTCGACATAGGTGACCTTTACCTTCATGCGCTTCAGGTGCGTGCCGAACAGGCGGAAGGCATCCGGGTAGCAATGGCGCACGGCGACAATGCGGTCGCCCGGCTCGACGAAGGAGAGCACGGTGGAAGAGATCGCCGCCATGCCGCTGGCAAAGCCGAGCGCATCCTCTCCGCCTTCGAGCTTCGCCAGCATCTCCTCGAAGGCGCGTACCGTCGGGTTGAGGCCGCGCGTATAGATCGGCCGGACGATCTCGCCGCGATAGGCGGCGACCATCTCGTCATAGCTGCTAAAGGTGAAGAGCGAGGTCTGGACGATGGGCGGCACGACCGCGTCGAAGGCGTTCGCCTCGTCGTGGGCGACGGTCAGGGAAGCAAAGTCGAACAGATCGGCTCCGTTGATCATCGGGACATTTCCTTGATGTCTTCCTCGACGACTTCGAGGATTTTCAGGGTTTCGATGCGCGCAGTCTCGGGGTCCCCGGCGGCGATCGCATTGAAGAGCGTGCGGTGGAACGGGAAGGAGCGGCGGGCGAAATCCGGCCGGTCAAACGGCTTTTCCCAGAAGCGCTCGAAGGCGCCGCGCATCTGTTCGAGGAGCTGCTTGAAGAGCGGGTTGTGCGTGGCATCGTAGATGGCGAGGTGGAAGGCAAGGTCTTCCGGACCGGAGCTGCCCTTGGCGATGTGGACGCGTTCCATCTCGTTCAGCTTCGCCGCGATGACGGCAAGATCCTCCGGCGTGTGCCGCCGGGCCGCCACCATGTTCGCCTCGCATTCGAGCCCGCGGCGGACCTCCAGCGTCTGGAGCAGCACGTCGCGTAAGTGCGCCGCATCGAAGGAGAGCGGCATGTGCACGGTGGCGGTGGTGACCGGTTTCAGGAGATAGGTGCCGCTGCCCTTGCGGCTTTCGATGACGCCGAGCGCCTGGAAATGGCGGATCGCCTCGCGGATGGTCGAGCGGCCGACCGCCAGCGCCGCCATGAGCTCGCGCTCGGCTGGCAGGCGGTCGCCTGCCTGAAGGCTCGCCCGATCAATATAGGAGGCCAAAGCCTCCGTCACCTGCCGCGCCCGGTCGATGGGCGGCAACGGCTCGATCTGCGGCCTGCCGCCTGGTTCTGCCGGCATGACGCCAATCCCCTGTTCCGTGTCAGCTTCTCAAATTGGTCTGACATCTTATCATTATGCCGCAGGCTAGGCCTGTCAAGCCGCATTCGAGAGGTTGAGCGAGGCGTCCCGAAGTGGTTATCAGCGGATAAAACGGAAATAATTTCCGCTAAGCACCGGCGGAAATCCTCGCGTCGGCTCGTGAACTGCCCCCACTTTTGACCGGACAGTCGGCATAAGCAGAAAGGCTCAAGCACAGGCTTGAGGACAGGCTTATGTCTAACGCGTATCGACACGTTGAATTGCTGACGGGTGATGTCCGCCGCAGGCGGTGGACAACCGAGCAAAAGCTGACGATCATCGAGCAGAGTTTCGAGGCAGGCGAGACGGTATCTTCGACCGCTCGCCGCCATGGCGTTGCGCCCAATCTGCTTTACCGGTGGCGCAGGCTGTTGAGCGAAGGAGGTGCAGCAGCGGTGGATTCTGACGAGCCGGTTGTCGGCACTTCGGAAGTGAAGAAGCTGGAGGATCGCGTCCGCGAGTTGGAGCGCATGCTCGGCCGCAAGACCATGGAGGTCGAAATCCTCCGCGAAGCACTGTCCAAAGCGGACTCAAAAAAACGGATATCGCGGCCGATCTTGTTGCCGAAGGACGGTTCCTGATGAAGACCGTCGCTGACACGTTGGGCGTATCCCGTTCCAACCTCGTCGAACGATTGAAAGGCAGATCGAAGTCGCGCGGGTCCTATCGCAAGGCCGAGGATGCAGAGCTTCTGCCGATCATCCGCAGGCTGGTGGATCAAAGGCCAACCTATGGCTATCGGCGGATCGCTGCGCTCCTCAATCGCGAAAGGCGAGCCGCCGATCAGCCTGTCGTCAACGCCAAACGGGTTCATCGGATCATGGGCAACCATGCGATGTTGCTGGAGAAGCATACGGCCGTTCGCAAGGGCCACACCCATGACGGCAAGGTTATGGTCATGCGCTCGAACCTGCGCTGGTGCTCCGATGGTCTGGAGTTCACCTGCTGGAATGGGGAGGTCGTTCGCCTCGCTTTCATCATTGACGCCTTCGACCGCGAGATCATCGCTTGGACGGCGGTCGCCAATGCCGGAATATCCGGCTCGGATGTCCGCGACATGATGCTGGAGGCGGTCGAGAAGCGCTTCCATGCCACCCGAGCCCCGCATGCTATCGAGCATCTCTCTGACAACGGTTCGGCTTATACAGCACGGGACACGAGGCTGTTTGCCCAGGCGCTCAATCTGACGCCGTGCTTCACGCCGGTCGCCAGCCCACAGTCGAACGGAATGTCGGAGGCCTTCGTCAAAACCCTGAAGCGGGATTACATCCGCATATCGGCACTACCGGACGCTGAAACGGCGCTCCGGCTCATCGACGGATGGATCGAGGACTACAACGAAATCCATCCCCATTCCGCCCTAAAAATGGCTTCCCCTCGGCAGTTCATCAGGGCTAAATCAATCTAGCCGACCTGTCCGGTGAAACGGGGAGCACTCCAGCTCGACCAAGTCGCGTGAGCGGCCTAAGTCCGTTACGAGGCCATACGACGCCGCCATGTTCTACGAGGCCCGGCTGGCGTGATCCAAAGGTATGAAATCAACAACGGATGATTTTCTGATCGGCAATCGCCTTGACGACGTCAAAGTCCATCACAGCATGCGGTTTGATGCGGGCGGCCTCCCTGACGACCTAAGCCCGTGCCAATACTCACCGACATTTGCCTGCGGAATCGCGCCCCTCGAACAGTACCACGACCTTGAGCTTCTTGTGCTGCACCCAATCCTGCAATTTGACCAACTCGTGCTGAAGGCGGAACAACTCACGGAAATAGACACGGCGTTCAAGGGTTTGAACGGGCACTTCGGACAGGGTCGGAAGAGCCCAATATCAAACAGACTTATTTGTATCTATCTGGCCCTTTTATAGGTTTTCTAACCACCGGCATCTGGCGTTAGCGATCGCCCGCGATACGATCCGAAAAGCCTCATGGGCTTATTGTAGATCAGCGAGATTGGCCGCCACTTCAGTTGGCGCACGTGCCAAGGATGGGCGTCATCAGCCTTACATGCGTATCGATACGCTCGAGAACCTTCGCCGGGACGACATTACGTTCCGGCAGCGACCACCAAACTTCGTTGACGCGCTCGACCGTATCGACCACCGCTTTAAGCACGGCCGCTTCCGGCAAGCGCGCGCGATTGGCGAAGGCTTTCCATCGTTGCGCATTCAACGCCTTGAAGGGGCGTTCGCCGGCGAGCGACAGAGCCATGGCATCTGCTGGGATGTAAGGGATTGTCGAGAGCACGTCGTAAACAGGCGCAAACTCCGGTTTGTCGCCCGCTCCGCGATAGATCAGCGACCAGTTTTTCAGGTGCATGTCACCATTGCCGGTTATAGCAGCCAGAGCCAGTCGGCGGACGAACTCGAGCGCAGCGTCGGACGAAACGGCAACGTTCAAGGCTGCGGCGATATCATGATATGCAGCTCCTTCGTACTTCCGCGAAGGATAGACGCCGAATACCTGCGCGAAATCCTCGATATGGATCCGCTCGCCGTTTGCGCCACGATCGAAACGTTTGACGAGCAAGACTCTACCGTCCGACAGTGTCTCGAACTCCTTCGGGATACCTTCGAACTCTGATTGCTCGACGAGTTCACGCTCCGGAACCTCCATGCCGATCGCTTCAGCCAGTGCAAGATTGGCATATTCGTTTTCCGACACGCCGGGAAACGAGGTCGATGGAAACTTGGCAATGTAGGCCCCCTGCTCGTCGCCGATCGGCAACGTCAGTCCATCGCCCTTCCCCGTATTCTTGATGACCGAAAGCTTCATCTGAACGCCGGCGAGCGAAAACCGGGCTTTCGGCTTGGTAGCGGGCAGATTGTCGAGACGGGCAATCGTCCCGTCGCTCGGCACGACGCGGACGGCGCCTGGCAGATCCGAACCGAGCGCGACGAGCAGGTCGAAATCGTTTCCGGCGCGGACACTCCCCGCGTGGTGTTTTTCCATTGCTTCCCGCAGCTTGTCTTCAGGGAGCAGATTAGCAAAGAACGCCGGCAAAGCGCGGGCAACGGGTTTTGGGTCCTTGCGCAAGCCGCCAGTGGCTGCGCGAAAAGACAGGCTGAGCACTGGGAAGCCGCCCGATACGCGATAGCTGTCCTCGAAGCTGAAGGCGTTGAAATCGCCGGGCGTCCTGACGATCGTGCCGACCTTCACATCGTTCAGCAGCACGTCGAGCGACGAGATGGATGTCGGATCGGATGAAGCTTCAGGCATTCTCATCCCCATCTGCATGAGCCATGAATGCCGGGAGATCGTCGAGATCGTCATGCGGTCGCAGCAGCGCGCCGACGGCCGGAACCATCGCCTGCGGTATAAGCATCAACTCAAGTCCGAGAGCACGGGCGATGTTGATCAGGGTCGTCGTGCGCGCAGCACTGCTTCCGGCTTCTATCTCGCGATAGCGGGGACGCGATATGCCCGCCATGTCGGCAACCTGCTCCTGGGTCAGTTGCCGGCCTTTACGGGTAGCCTTTAGCAACCGCCCGACTTCCAGCAAGGCATCTGACTCAGACCGTGCCATCCGACCTACCCAAAAGTTCTCCGTGGATTAGGCAAGGTATCTCAAACATCCTAAGATCGGTCAACAAAAAAGATACTACTACGGATCATCTATTATAAATTGATCTGTTTATATACCATTCACATTGCTTTCTGACTGATGATGCCAAAGTGTGTCAGTCATGCCCACCTTATATGCTTTGTTAACGGCAGGCCCCTATTTCCGCTCGCCCTCGACACTGGTGCCAGAGAGAAACGGAATGAGCATGCCCAAACACGATCTTTCATCACGTTATTTTCAGCGAAAATTTCGGAATGTTGAATTGCGCCGAGCAGCCAATCTTGGCGGCTATGGAAGATATTGCTGCCCATCGCGACGGATGTTCGACTTCATGCTCCGTCACCAAGGTTTTCATGCCTTCTTCAGTGCCTGAATGGCCTCGTTCGTAGCGCGAACGTATCCGAACACCGTTTCTTCCGGTAGGTCGAACTCATCGACCCGCCTTGCATACTTGCAGCTCTTATAGAGCTGCACCAAGGCCTCAGCCAACTCATCGGAAACGAGGTTTTCGTCCTTTAGTGGTGAGCGTGTTGATTGCCACTGAGAACTGACCCGGCGTGGCCTGATATTTCCATTGAGAATTGACCCATGTTCCAACCTTCCCTCGCATGTTTTCAGCGGGGGCTATGGAGTGATCGACATGGCGTTATTGAG